>Ga0255419_10295_pt1 | contig 11011 bp, 9 predicted proteins | sample ANMaggSeSYBR02J3_FD_182658 | JGI IMG/M metagenome (GOLD analysis project Ga0255419, IMG submission 182658) | Sediment cell enrichment communities from methane seep in Santa Monica Basin, California, United Staets - ANME aggregate JGI... | ecosystem: Environmental > Aquatic > Marine > Cold seeps >...
ATCTGGATTCGATAAAAGTAAAAAGTGTCACCATAGACTCCAATGGAGACTATCATATATATGTATCGTGTACAGCCAATAGCACATTATGTAAGAAATGTGGTAACAAAACCACCAAATCTCATGGACAGTGCGATGAATCAATAATCGAACATCTTCCTATCTTTGATCACCGCGTTTTTATTCATGTCAAATGGCCACGGTTTAAATGCGAAAAATGTGATAACGACAATTCTACTACTTCATTTAAACCCAAATGGGTAAATGATACAGGAAATAAGACAAGGGAATATGAGAACTATTGTTTAAAATTTCTCATTAATTCAACCATAAAGGATGTTTCTGAAAAATTAAATACAACTGAGGAGATTATTGAAGGTATCATAAACCGAAATGTTAAAACAAGCATTAATTGGGCGGAGGTAAAACCAACAATAATAGGTCTAGATGAAATAGCTTTGAGAAAAGGACATTCTCATTATGTGACTATTGTTTCAAACCTTAGCGTCAATAAGGAAGTCAAAATATTGGGTGTGATTGATGGAAATTCAAGAGATGATATTCTACCATTTCTGCAAAGTATCCCCGAGGATATTTTATTATCTCTTGAAGGTATTACAATTGATATGGGAGCAAGCTATTTTTCGGCTCTTAAAGCATTAATCAAAGATGTTGATAGGTTTAATCGTATTGTTACAATTGATAGATTTCATGTTGCAAAATTACTTGGCGACAAAGTTGATAAAAAAAGGAAGAAAATAGTTAAACAATTGAAACTGGAATTTGAGAATGATGATGATAAACTGGAGAGCATCAAAGGAACAATGTGGCCTTTCCGTCATCATAGAGATGCTATAGGTAAAGAAGGAAATGAGAAACTTGATAAGCTGTTTGAATTAGCACCTTCTTTAAAAGATTGTTATAACTTAAGAGAAGAATTTTATGAAATATTTGAGTTAGAAGATATTTCCAAAGAAGATGCAAAAGAAAAAATAGATAAATGGTGCAAAAAAGCAAATCTATTTGAAACCAAAGGATTCAACCCGTTCACGTCCTTTACCAAAACCTATAGAAATTTTGAAGAGAATATATTGAACTACTTTACTGATAGAATTTCAAGTGGTCCTGTAGAGGGGTTAAACAACAAGATAAAGGTAATTAAACGTCGAGGATTTGGTTTTAGAAATATTACCAATTTTGCTAAAAGATTATTTTTAGATATCAATTATAAATCTGCCTTACTTCCTGCCCCTACTAATTAAGAAAATTAGATTGCTACTCCATTCATTAAGAGATTATACCGCCTAATATACGGCATTTAAAGCAAAAACCAACAAGATACAATTCAAAAGTAATATACTACCTAAAATTTTATTTTTCACAGCTCAATCTGAAAAATATCGCGAATAATCTGAAAAATTATGAAAACTGACCACACCAGTTCCGGTTGAGCCTAAATTAATAACATTTATGAATCCGGTAGCCGAGGCTTTGACGGGCTGGAAACAGGAAGAAGCTATAGGCAAACCTCTAAAAGATGTTTTCAAAGTTATAAATGAAAAAACCGGTACTGTTGCAAAGGTACTCAGTGAAGGTGTTATTGTCGGGCTGGCAAACCATACGCTGTTGATAGCCAGGGACGGAACGAAAAGACCTGTTGATGACAGCGGTGCGCCTATCAGAGATGATAAAGGGAAAATTATTGGTGTAGTTCTGGTCTTCCGCGATATAACCGAGCGAAAGAAAGCACAGGAGGCTTTACAAAGGAGCGAATTGAAATACCGTGAGCTTGTGCAGAATGCGAACAGCATTATTTTACGAATGGACTCTCAGGGTAATGTCACATTTTTCAACGAATTTGCCCAACAATTTTTCGGTTACACTGAAGATGAGATACTCGGCAAGAATGTTGTCGGCAGCATAGTGCCAAAAACTGATAGTGAACTGCGAAATCTTGCAGCAATGATCCGGGACATCGGGCTTAATCCTGAAGAATATGCTAATAATGAGAATGAAAACATGCGGAAAGATGGTGAAAGGATATGGGTTGCATGGACAAATAAGGCTATTTATGACAAGGATGGAAACATAGTAGAAATACTTTGCGTTGGTAATGATGTTACTGAGCGCAAGCTTCTTGAAAGGCAACTGCTTCAGGCTCTGAAGATGGAATCCATTGGGACTTTGGCCGGAGGCGTTGCCCACGACTTCAACAACCTGCTCATGGGGATACTTGGCAATGCATCCTTAATGCTGATGAATACCGATCCGGCAGATCCAAATCGCAACAGGCTGAAAAGCATAGAAAAACAGGTCGAAAACGGCTCTAAGCTAACTTCGCAGCTTTTAGGGTATGCGAGGAAGGGAAAATATGAACTAAAGCACATTAATCTGAACCAGTTGGTGAAAGATACTTCTGAGCTTTTCAGTAGAACCAGAAAGGATATTTCGATTTATTTGGAGCTATCGCCTGATCTTTTTGTAGCTGAAGCAGATAAAGGTCAGATCGAACAGGTTTTGTGGAACCTGTATGTTAATGCGGCGGATGCTATGCCTGGCGGAGGCGATTTTATTTTGAAAACCTTTAATACAGACCACAAGAATATGAAGGGCAGGCTATATGTCCCCAAGCCTGGCAGGTATGTTGTGCTGGCTGTTACCGATACCGGGGTGGGCATGGACAAAAAGATCCAGCAACGAATATTTGATCCGTTTTTTACTACCAAAGATATGGGGCGAGGAACAGGTCTTGGTTTGGCCTCAGCCTATGGCATCATAAAGGGCCACGATGGATACATTGATGTAGAATCCAGGAAGGGTGAGGGTGCCACCTTCAGCATTTATTTGCCTGCATCAGAAAAAAAGATTGCAAAAGCCGCCAAGATTACAGAAAAGTTGTTAAAGGGAACCGAAACTGTTCTTTTGGTAGATGATGAAGAGATTATCTTAGATGTAGGGCGGGATTTACTGAAAGCAATGGGCTGTAGAGTGATCACGGCCAGAGATGGACGTGAGGCAGTTGAGATGTATCAGAAGAATCAGGATGACATAGACATTGTCATTTTAGACATGATCATGCCTAATATAAGTGGTGGCGATACCTATGACCGTATGAAGGAGATCAAGCCGCATATAAAGGTACTTCTTTCAAGTGGCTACAGCATAGACGGTCAGGCGACTGATATATTAAACCGTGGCTGCAACGGATTTATTCAGAAGCCGTTCACTATAAATAAGCTGTCCGCAGCAATAAGACAAATTCTTGACAAGAAATTGATTTTTCGGCATTGACAAATGAAATTAAAGGGCTATTTTTATGTTTGAATTTTTAATTCGGATAATTTTGTTGAGTTTAACTAGTACCCGAACGAAAATTAGCAGTTTTTGTTCAGGCACTAACTACGCATAATTTAGGGAGGATATGATGTTTGAAGTTACAGAAGCAGCTTCAGTAAAAGTAGCTGACTATTTTAAAGGCAGAAATGTTGCACCTATTCGGATTTTTTTGAATGAGGGCGGTTGAGGAGGTCCTTCTTTATCAATGGCTCTGGATGAGTCCAAAGATACAGACAACATATATACCGTAGACGAGTTTCAGTATGTTGTTAACAAGGATTTCATGGAGAAGGTTAAACCTATAAAGGTTGATTTTACGACATTTGGATTTAAAGTTTCATCGGGAGTTGATTTTAGCGCAGGGTGCTCAAGCTGCAACACACCAGGAACCTGCTGTTCCTGAAATACATCTGAATAAAAAAAGGGCAATATTATTTTTTTAATATTGCCCTTTTTTATTGCTCAACTCAGGTTATAATGTGACTATTCACATAGTCAGGCTGAAGGGGACAGAAGAGTACGATTGCCGTACTTTAGCGGAAATATCTGATTCTTGCACCAAACATGGCCTCAAAATGTGCTTTTTCCTAACAGTCTTCAGCCTTCAGCCTATCCACCTGAGTAGTTACATTATAATAATCTAAAATGGCTTCACATAATCCTGGTATAGTAAAAGAATTTGCAACGATGTGAACGTCAAATCCAAGATTTTTTGCAGTATCAGCGGTTATGGGGCCAATGCAGGCAATGGTTATATCTTTCATCTGAGTCTCAAAAACATTGTCAGGTAAAATAGCTTTGAAGTTTTTTACAGTTGAAGAACTTGTAAATGTTATAAGATCTATTGTGTTTTCTTTAAGTCGTTTCAATAATAAATCGGCAGAATCCGGAACTTCTTTGGTATAATACGATGTTATCTCATCAACGATAGCCCCCATCTTTGTCAGCTCAACAGGAAGGATTGGCCTTGCATCCTTTGCGCGCGGAAGAAGTATCTTTTTTCCATTTACATCTTCATTGCTGAATGCCTCAATAATTGACTCAGCTCTGTAACTTTTGGGTACAATATCGCTTTTTAATCCAAAATTGAAAAGCCTTCTTTCTGTTGCGGGTCCTATTACCGCTGTATTTAATTTGCCTAATGCGCGTGCATCTTTACCTTTTGAAAAAAGTCGCTTGAAAAAGTAATTCACACCATTGACACTGGTAAAAATCAGCCAGTCATAAGAAGAAATATTTTCAATTGCCGCATCAAGGAGATTCCAGTCATCAGGCGGGACTACTTTTATTGTAGGGCATTCCAGACACTCCGCCCCAAAATCTGAGAGCAGTTTAACCAGGTCACTAGCCTGTTCCCGTGCTCGGGTTACTACAATTCTTTTTCCCATCAATGGTCGATTTTCAAACCAGTTCATTGTTTTTCTTAACTTAACAACATTTCCAACAACAGTGATGGCCGGCGGTTTAAGACCGACACTTTTTACACGTTCATTTATATTTTCAAGGGTTCCTGTAACAGAGAACTGTCTGGGCGTTGTTCCCCATCGAACAAGTGCAACCGGTGTATCAGAAGGCATGCCATAATTAATAAGCTGGCTTGTAATTTTTGGCAGGTTTTTAACTCCCATAAGAAAAACAATTGTTCCAATACCTTTTGCCAATGCCGACCAGTCGATATTAGACTCCTCTTTAGTTGGGTCCTCATGGCCGGTTACAAATGCAACCGTAGCCGTAAATTTTCTGTGAGTCAGAGGAATTCCGGCATATGCAGGAGCCGCTATTGCAGAAGTAACGCCGGGAACGACTTCAAAAGGAATGCCTTCTTTTATTAAAACTTCCGCTTCTTCTGCTCCACGTCCAAAAATAAAGGGATCACCGCCCTTTAATCGTGTTACAATAAAACCCTTGTTAGCCTTTTCGGCAATAAGAGAATTAATTTCATCCTGGGGCAGAGTATGATCTCCGCCTTTTTTTCCGACATAGATTATTTCAGCATTCTTTGAAGCGTAATTTAAAAGAACCGGTGAGGCGAGATAATCATATATTAGAACATCAGCTTGTTTAATACATTCCAGTCCTTTTACTGTAATCAATCCTGGATCGCCAGGACCCGCACCAACCAGATAGACTTTACCTTTCATAGTTTTCATTTGTTCCCGTTTTTGTAACAATTTTTCAAAGGGCTAAAGTGTCACCTGTTTTTATGTTTTCCAGTATTTTTTTGGCGCCCATAGAAATAAGACTATCAGCAAGTTTAACACCAATACTTTCGGATTGTTCAACAGCACCTGACAAGGTTTTCTTTAAAATGGTTTTTCCATCAATATCAGCAACAAGTCCGCTCAGAGTAAATATATTCTTTTCAATTTTACCATAGGCGGCTATAGGGACTTGACATCCTCCTTCCAGGCAGTTTGAAAAGGCCCGTTCACCAATAACGGCAGACCTTGTTTTTTGATGATCCAAAGCAGTAACTATTGGTTCTATTTCTGCATCGTTTTCTCTGATTTCAATACATAAAGCTCCCTGACCGACAGCCGGCAGCATTATGTTTTCATCAAGATATTCGGTTATTCTGCTTTCATAATTAAGGCGTTTAACGCCGGCGGCAGCCAGGATTGTTGCATCCATATTTTCTGTTTTGAGCTTCTTTAGGCGGGTATCAAGATTGCCCCTTAAAGGCAAAATAACGATATCAGGCCGTGCATGTTGTAGTTGGGCGGAGCGGCGAAGACTGCTGGTGCCGATTTTGCTGCCGCTTGTGAGTTCAGAGAAGAGAAGACCATTTTTAGAAATAAGAACATCATTGGGCGTTTCGCGCTTTGGCACTGCACCTATACACAGGCCTAGTGGTATTTCTGCGGGCATGTCTTTCATGCTGTGAACAGCAAGATCTATTCGCCCACCTAAAAGAGCCTCCTCAATTTCCTTTACAAAAAGTCCCTTGCCGCCGACCATGGCAAGGGGTACGTCCAGAATTTTGTCTCCTTTTGTCTTTATAATAAAGAGATCTACGGAAAGAGAAGGGTTTATAGATATTAGAGCGGATTTTACCCAGTTTGCCTGCCAGAGAGCCAGCTTGCTCCCTCTTGTTCCTATTTTAATGTTTTTCATTAAAGACCACAGCTCGAACAACTTGTTGCCGAGCATCCGCTGCATGATGAATCTGAAGCGGATGTTTTGGCGGTTTCACCTCCGCTTCCTTTGCTGACAAAGCCGCATGCAGATAAAACTCTGCCTACTTTTTTATTTTTGCATGCAGGGCAAATCGGCTCTTCTTTTCCAAAGACGAGGTACTCAAAATTTTTATTACAGTTATTACAATGATATTCATAAATAGGCATACTCATTTCTCCTAACTATCAAATCGAAAATTTTTAGCAGTTAGCTTTTAGCAATTAGCCTTTAGCTTAAAAAATCAAACAGATAACACATTCAGCTAATAGCTTTTTCACAAAACATATTAAGCATTAATGTTTTAAAATCAAGCAGATATTTTTTCAATCACACCAGTTGCATAGGTTTTTAAGCGGCATAAGTCTATAGATTTAAATGATTGTGACCTTCCGAGGTATATCCTGAAAATTATTGAGGAAACAGAATTCTTTCAACAAGTTCGCAAAGAATATGAGCCAAAGTTATATGTGCCTCTTGAATTCTTGCAGTTGTGCCGGATTCAACTGAAAATACCAGATCAGCGCATTCAGCCAGTTTCCCGCCTTTTCCCGTCATTCCTATTGTTAAAAGTTCCATTTTTTTTGCTGTATTTATTGCTTTAATTATATTTTTCGAATTGCCGCTGGTACTGATACCGATAGCAATATCGTCCTTTTTGCCTATAGCCATTACCTGCTTGGCAAATATTTCATCAAAATGATAGTCATTGCCGATGCTTGTTATTATTGATGTGTCGGTTGTCAGGGCAATGGCAGGGAGAGGAGGGCGTTCAATTTGAAAACGGTTTACAAATTCCGCTGCAATATGCTGGGCATCTGCCGCGCTTCCACCATTGCCGAAAATAAGAATTTTGTGGCCCGAGGCAATATTCATGGCTATCATGTCAGCGCTTTTTATAATAAGATCTATATTGTTTTTAATAAACCTGTCTTTAATATCTATGCTTTGTTGCAGTATGTTCAGGACAATGTTTTTCATGATGAGCTGCCCGGCAAATTATTTAATTTGTCAATAAATTCAGTCGAGTCACAGCCTAGATCGTTTGCTTTTTGAAACTCTTTCATGGCATCTTCATATTGATTTTGTTTAAAATAAAGCTTTCCAAGCCTATGCCTGAACAGGCCGTTATCAGGAGAAATTTCGACACTTTGTCGGCAGAATATCATTGCAATTTCGGCGTTTTCGTTTTTTATATCAAAAAGATATCCGAGAGCTGAAAGAGAATCAGCATCATTGGGGTTAAGTTTTATGGCTTTTTTATAAGACGCCATTGCTTCATCAATCTTGTTGATTGCTTTATTGCAATCGCCGAGACAACGAAAAGCGGCTCCTGATTCAGCCTTTAAACCAACCGCTTTTTCTGTATGTTTCTTGCCTTTTTCCGGCTTGCCTGACTCAAGATAAATTTTCCCGAGTTGAAATTCCACCTCAAATACATCTTTTCCGAGGGCTTCAGCTTCAAGGAAGAGTTCCAGCGCTCTGTCTTTGTTATCCATTAACAGATTTACCAATCCTGAGTTGTATAGAGCCATGACTTCACTGGAGTCAAGCCAGGTAGCTGTTTCAAATTCTTCTTTTGCTTTTTCAAAAGAACCCAAAACACCGTAACAGACTCCCAGACTGTTATGAATATTCGCATTTAAAGGATCAAGCAGAAGCCCTGTTTTGAACTCATTTATTGCGCCATTAATGTCTCCTTTCTGATACAATTTATCACCGCTGATATTTAAACTCACAGCATCAAAGGCAACAGCGCTGTTTTGGCCAAAAAATGCAGCATGATCAAGTGCTTTCAGTGCATTATCCACTAGTTGGTGCTTATTAAAATTGGTTGTCGGATAAAATGCCATGCCTATGCTAACCGTTTCATTAAGAAGTTCTTCAACATCTTTTTGTACTTTATGGGCAAGCTCCATGCAGGAATCGTCATTTTTTTCAAAACAAAACCAGCCAAGCATATCATAGCCTATCTGACCCCACAGGCCCTTCTCATTCTTACAAATTGAGTCAATAATTTTTGCAAGTTTTACAAGCAGCTTCGGCGCATTCTCTTTGCCGGATTTTTCGTTACTATTAAATATATTGTCAATACGGACAACCATAGCGCCGAATTTTAATGAAGAATTAAGCCTGGCAAGAGCATGGTTTATAAATTCTTTGCCTGTAAGCATACCGGGAAATTCATCTGAAAGACCAGTCTGGCGTGCAGAAAATTTAGCGTCATATTTAATACCGCTTTTAATGTCAGGGATTTTAGAATCTGTTTTATATAATAGAAATTGTCTGGCGGAATCCCTGTCAATATATACTTTTTGCTGACTTCCTGTCATTATAAAGCCTTTCCAGGCATTTTGCTTAAAGCGTTTTCAACAATCGAAAGCTCATCGTTATTTATGGTTCTGAGATCCATTATAAAATAGTCTTCTTCTATTCTTCCTATTATAGGGGGTGTGTTTTCCCGCATGTGTTTTTCAACAGCATTAACGGACATTCCATTGATTTTGATGCCCACACATATGCTGGGCAGCTCTAAAAGAGGTAGTGATCCACCACCGGCACGAGAAGAAAGCTTAAATAACTTAATAAACATATTTGAGTTTTCTATTTTTTTCAACTGGCTTAAAAGCATTTCTCCTTTTTTTTCGATATCTTCAAGTGGAAGGGTTAACATTCGGAGAGTTGGGATGTTTTCAATAGCTTTTCCCGAATCTCTGTACAGACGAAGGGTACTCTCAAGAGCCGCAAGGGTCAGCTTGTCTATTCGCAGCGCACGGGTAAGAGGATTTTGTTTTATTTGATCAATGATATTTTTTTTACCCACTATTATTCCAGCCTGCGGGCCGCCAAGAAGCTTATCTCCGCTGAAAGTTACAACATCTGCTCCTGCTGATACGGATTCCTGGACAGTGGGTTCTTTTACCAGACCATATTTTGAAAAGTCTATAAAAGTTCCGCTACCCAGATCTTCCATTACAGGAATCCTGTGTTTTTTTCCAAGTACAACCAGGTCCTTTAGAGAGACCTCGGCAGTAAAACCAACAACACTATAATTACTTTTATGTACCTTTAATAAAAGGCAGGTATCGCTTTCAACAGCTTTTTCATAATCTCCAAGATGGGTACGATTTGTTGTTCCTACCTCCTTTAAAATTCCACCACTTTTTGCCATTACATCAGGTATTCTAAATGATCCACCGATTTCAACAAGCTCCCCTCTTGACACTATAACCTTTTTTTCTTTGGCTATTGTTTCTAAACAAAGCAGTACGGCAGCGGCATTGTTGTTTACGACCATTGCGGCCTCAGCACCGCTGATTTCACATAATATATCCTCGACCGCACTATATCGTGAACCGCGGATACCTTTTGACAGATCAAATTCAAGGTTGGAATACCTGCCGGCTATTTCCGAAAGATTTTCAACAGCATCAGCCGGAAGCAATGATCTCCCCAAATTTGTGTGAACTATAATACCGGTTGCATTAATAGTACGCTTAAGATTCAGTTGCATGATATTTTTTACGCTGTTTTTAATCTTTTCAAGTATTAAGCTTAAATCCGGACTTTCATAAATTATCTCTTTGCCTCCATTAATGATATCTGTACGAAGGTCTTCAACAACAGAACGCGCTGAACGGACAAGAACGGATTTTGGAATATTTGCAAAGAAAGGTTCATCCTTTGCATTTTCGAGAATAAAGTCAATGCCTGGAAGTCGTTGCAAAAGATCCTGTTGTTTTTTGCTTAACCTCATTATTTACCTGTAAAAAATTAGTCTAAGAAGATATTAAATTTAGGCATCCTTCATTCACCAGTTTACACTTTTTTCGAAAAAGCGTGTATTATCGAATTGAATGCCGATGTCGAAACTAGAAACTAGAAACTAGAAACTAGAAACTAGAAACTAGAAATTTGAAATTTGAAATTAGGTAACGCATCTACATCTTTGTATTTTTTCCAATTTCCAATTTTACTGCCAAAATACAAGATCAACAAAGTGTAAACTACTTTTGACTTGTCGTGAAGGATGCCCAAATTTTATATATATCATTATAAAGTTAATAAGTTCAATATATTTCTTTTAATTCACACCCCTAATTCTCCTGACCACAGCGCTTTGAGCCGGATCATGATCCGGCTCAAAGCTTTTGACTTTTAAGGATGTCAGTTCGCTTACTCTCAGCCCCAGCGCCCAAAGCATGGATATAACAGAAAAGTTTCTTTTCACATGCCAGGTGGATTGATCCACAAATATAGACTTTCAAATAATTAATTTCACAAGGCCAGAAGGAGGAAGGGGTATTAGGAACATGGACGAAATAACTTCCCCAACTATACATCACAGCTTGTTTGGATAGAAATACGGCGCGCGCAATCCTCTGCTGCCGAAATCACTGTTGACTTTCCTTATTAACGCCTCGCTGCACGCAGCTACTACGTGTCGGTCGTGTTATCCCGCAGTGTAAAATTCACGTTTCCGTAAGCCCCCGTTTTCATC
>Ga0255419_10296_pt1 | contig 11004 bp, 8 predicted proteins | sample ANMaggSeSYBR02J3_FD_182658 | JGI IMG/M metagenome (GOLD analysis project Ga0255419, IMG submission 182658) | Sediment cell enrichment communities from methane seep in Santa Monica Basin, California, United Staets - ANME aggregate JGI... | ecosystem: Environmental > Aquatic > Marine > Cold seeps >...
TGGAGCCAACACAAGAAAAGCAGGCTGCCATCAAAAAGCGTGGAAGGAGTATAAGAGAGAACCAAAAAAAGTGCCATCTTCGCCAATCTCTTTAGTTTTGTTGAATTTCAATAAATGGATAAACGATGAAAATCGTATTCAGGATTATTGTATATCTGTCACCTTTGAGCATGAAAAAGAAATTAAGCTTTATAATGCGATAAGAACAAACATTCAGCATAGAGCAAAGATTCGACAAATCCGGTAATTTTATTTGTTACCAAAATATGTGGCAGCACATAACAGACTAAAAAAGCTATGGCGGTAGTAGTGTTAAAAAGGAGTTTAATTTATGGCAAATAATGGAAAAATAAAAGAACTTGCCAATTTTATCTGGAGTATTGCGGATCTGTTGCGGGGGGATTACAAACAATCCTATTATGGGAAAATAATCCTTCCTTTTACAGTTTTGCGAAGGCTTGACTGTGTTCTGGAGCCTACCAAGCAAAAGGTACTTGATTATCTGCCGAAATTAAAATTGATGAAAATTAAAAACACCGAACCGGTGCTTAACAAAGTTGCCGGTTTTAATTTTCATAATGAAAGCAAATTAGATTTTGAGAAGCTTAGATCTGATCCTGATAATATAGCTGCAAATTTAAGAAACTATATCAACGGGTTTTCCAGCGGCGGTAGGGAAATAGTTGAATATTTCAGTTTTAATGATCAGATCGCCCGCCTTGACGAGGCTAATCTGCTGTTTCTGGTTGCAAGCCGTTTTGCTGAAGTGGATTTTCATCCTGATGATGTTTCAAGCATTGAAATGGGGTATGTCTTTGAAGAGCTTATCAGGAAATTTTCTGAATTGTCGAATGAAACTGCCGGGGAGCATTTCACCCCTCGCGAAGTGATCAGGTTAATGGTCAACCTCTTATTTTTAAATGACAAGGAGATCCTGACCAAAAAAGGTATTGTAAAAACAATGTACGATCCGGCCTGCGGAACCGGCGGGATGTTGTCGGTGACGGAAGACTATTTGCGTGATCTTAATCCCCGCGCCAGGTTGGAGGTTTTCGGACAGGAAGTAAATCCCGAATCATACGCGATTTGCAAATCCGATATGCTTATCAAGGGGCAGAATACAGCCAACATCAAATTCGGTAATTCCTTTACCATGGACGGCCTTGAAGGCGACAAATTTGATTATATGCTTTCCAATCCTCCTTTTGGAGTTGAGTGGAAAAAGGTTCAGACCCATATCAAAAAAGAGCATGACACAAAAGGCTTTGGAGGGCGGTTCGGCGCCGGACTTCCCCGTATCAGCGATGGTTCTTTTTTGTTTTTGCAGCATATGATTTTCAAGATGAAACCGTCCAACAACGGTACCCGGCTCGGCATTGTATTTAATGGTTCGCCTCTTTTTTCCGGCGGCGCCGGAAGCGGAGAGAGTGAAATCCGAAAATGGATCATTGAAAATGATATGCTGGAAGCCATCATCGCCATGCCGGATCAGCTTTTTTACAACACCGGCATATTTACTTATATCTGGATTTTAACAAACCGGAAACCGGTTGAACGTAAAGGGAAAATCCAGGTGGTTAATGCTGTTTCATTCTTTGAAAAGATGAGCCGGAGCCTGGGTAATAAAAGAGATGAGATCAGTCATAACCAGATCAATGAGATAACCGGAATTTATGGAGATTTCATCGAAGGTGAATTTTGCAGGATATTTGACAATGAAGATTTCGGTTACAACCGGATTACCGTTGAACGGCCTTTGAGGCTCAACTTCCAGACCTCAGAAGAAAGGCTAACCCTGCTTGAAAATGAAAAGACCTTCCAAAACCTTTCCAGGCCGAAAAAAAAGGGTAAAGCAGGCTTGAAGCAAAAGGAAGAAGGGGAGAAACTGCAACAAAAGATTCTTGCCATGCTCAAGAGCATGGATAGCTCTGTAATTTATAAAAACAGAGAGAAATTTGAAAAAGCTCTCAAAGAGCATTGCAAAAAACATGGATTGTCTTTACCTGCGCCGATACAAAAAACGATTTTAAAAGCCCTGTCTGAACAGGATGAAACAGCAGATATTTGTGTTGATAAAAAAGGAAATTCCGAGCCCGATACAGCCCTGCGGGATAACGAAAATGTACCTTTAAAGGAAGATATCGGGGAGTATTTTAAACGGGAAGTCCTGCCCCATGTGCCTGATGCCTGGATTGACGAGAGCAAAACAGTAAAAGGCTATGAGATCAATATTACGAAATATTTTTACAAATACAAGCCGTTAAGGAGCCTTGAAGAAATCCGGATGGAGATTCTTGAACTTGAATTGCAAACTCAGGGTTTGATGAATGAGGTTGTAGAAATATGAAAAAGAAAACGGCAAAACGGGCTGTAAAAACAGACAATAAACCCATTCCCGGCAATCTTATTGGTGATATCCGCAGTCTTATTGAAACTGCCCGACATAATGTTGCGGTTACGGTTAACGCCGGTTTGACCATTCTTTACTGGCAGATTGGCAACCGTATTTGCCAGAATATTTTGAAACAAAAACGGGGAGAGTATGGAAAAGAGATCGTTGCTACACTGTCGCAAGAATTAGCCGATGATTATGGCAATAATTTTAATGAAAAAAATCTTCGCAGGATGATTCAATTTGCCGAAGTTTTTTCAGAAAAGATTGTCGTATCACTGATACGACAATTGAGTTGGACCCATTTTATTGCCCTTATCCCTCTTAAAAATGATCTCCAGCGTGACTTCTACAGCGAAATGTGCCGGATAGAACGCTGGAGCGTTCGGACATTGCGGAAAAAAATTGATGGAATGCTTTATGAGCGCACCGCCATATCAAAAAAGCCTGAAGAATTGGTAAAGAAGGAGCTGTCCGCCTTGCGAGAGGAGGACAGGCTAACACCTGACCTGGTCTTTAGAGATCCTTATTTCCTCGACTTTCTGGGACTAAAAGATACTTACAGCGAAAAAGATCTTGAAACAGCCATTCTGCGGGAAATGGAGAGCTTTATCATGGAGCTTGGAGTGAGCTTTTCATTTGTTGCCCGCCAAAAGAGGATCACTGTTGATAGTGATGATTATTATCTTGATCTGCTCTTTTTTCACCGCAAACTCAAACGGCTCATTGCTATTGAATTAAAACTCGGCAAATTCAAAGCAGCTTACAAAGGCCAGATGGAACTCTATCTGCGCTGGCTGGAAAAATATGAAAAGGAACCCGGCGAAGAAACGCCTCTGGGATTAATCCTCTGCGCCGGAAAAGCCAGCGAGCAAATAGAGCTTTTGCAACTGAATAAAAGCGGTATCAAGGTGGCCGAATACATGACTGAACTGCCGAAACGTAAACTGCTGGAGCAAAAGCTTCACAAAGCCGTTGAAATGGCGCGGAAACGGCTGGAGGCCAGAGCAGAAAAATGAAGCCATATCCGAAATATAAGGATTCCGGGGTTGAGTGGATTGGGGAGGTACCGGAGGGATGGGAAATCATAAGGACGAGGTATGTTTTTAACTTTTTGTCTGGAAATGGCTTCCCACATCATTTTCAAGGCAAAACAGAAGGCAATTATCCTTTTTATAAAGTGAGCGATATTAATCTGAACGGAATCAATGTCAGTCTTGCAAATAACTATGTTACAAGAGCTGATGTAGAGAAAAATGGATGGACAATTATTCCTGAAAAATCAATTCTGTTAGCTAAGATTGGTGAAGCACTAAAGAAAAACCACAGAAAAATTAACGCAAGTGAATGTTTAATTGATAATAATATGTTGGCGCTTATTGGAAAGAATAATTATTATCATATTAGCTACTTGTATTACTTAATGTTATTAATAGATATGGTTTGGTTTATAAATCCTGGGGCAGTTCCGTCTATTGATTTAAATAAACTAAGAGATTTTTTTGTTGCTATACCAGAAAAAGCGGAACAAAAATTCATCACCGCCTACCTCAACCGCAAAACCACCCAAATCGACAACCTCATCTCAAAAAAGCAAAAACTCATCGAATTGCTTAAGGAGGAGCGCTCTGCAATAATCAATCAGGCGGTAACAAAAGGATTGAATCCCGATGCACCGATGAAGGATTCGGGGATTGAATGGCTTGGGGAGGTGCCGGAGCATTGGGAAATTGAGAGGCTGAAATACATAATTAGGGTTAGAAGTGGTGACGGAATAACCAACGAAGCAATGAATCAAGATGGTAAATATGAGGTATATGGTGGCAATGGATTCATCGGTTCTTCAGACAAGTTTAATGTAAAAAGCGACTCAATAATTATTGGAAGAGTTGGGGCAAAATGTGGAAATGTAAGATATCTAAAAGGTGAAAAGTGGATTTCTGATAATGCTTTAATATTAAAAAGCGATCAAGATTATACTTATTTAAAATATCTTTTAGAATTTTTGAATCTGAATCATCTTGCCAACCAAAATGCGCAGCCTCTAATAACGTCTTCGATGGTCAAGTTAGTTGTTGTTACATTACCAAATTCCTTAGAGGAACAAAAGTTAATAGCCAATTTTATTAATGCTAAGGGTTCGCCCAAAATTAAATTGATATTTTCGTAATTGTAACACTGTATCTCTTTGCGATAAGTAAACATATAACATGATGATATGATAGATTTTTATTGCGTGGGCGATACTATACAAGTGATACAATTACGAAAATATTAGTCATATTATTTTTTGCCGAGCCCTAAGACAAAAGCTATCGACCAAACAATCTCCAATATTGAAAACCAGATCGATTTATTACAGGAATATCGCATCACCTTGATTTTCGAGGTCGTAACCGGCAAAATAGATGTACGAACGTAGGGGCGAACCTTGTGTTCGCCCTTTGATCGTTCGCTTGTTTTAAGGGCGAACACAAGGTTCGCCCCTACGGAAGCCCTGATGTTGTCAATATTCAATAAGGAAACATTATGACCTCAATAACCACGGAACAGGCATTTGAAGAGGCGATAGAAAAGAGCCTTATTGATAACGGTGGCTATACCAAAGGGGATCCTTCTGATTTCAGCCGGGAACTGGCCTTTGATTCAAAGACAATTTTTGCATTTCTTAAGGACACTCAACCAAAGTCCTGGAAAAAGCTGTCTGAAATTCACGGCTCTCAGGTTGAATCCAAGATTCTGCAACGCCTTTTAAGGAGCTGGACAACCGGGGCACACTCGATGTGCTTCGCAATGGCTTTGTGGATTATGGCGTCCGGTTTAAGATGGCCTATTTTAAACCTGCCAGCGGGCTGAATCCTGAAACAATTGCCCTGTACAACAAAAACCGGCTTACTGTGATCCGTCAGGTAAAATACAGCCTTAAAAATGAAAACTCAATTGACATGCTGCTTAGTCTAAACGGCCTGCCAGTGGCAACTGTGGAGCTGAAAAACCAGTTTACCGGCCAGAATGCGGCAAATGCCAAATGGCAGTATGCTGCTGATAGAGACCCGAACGAACTGCTTTTTAAATTCAAGAAACGCGCTCTTGTGCATTTTGCTGTTGATACTGACGAAGTTTATATGACCACCAGGCTTGAAGGCAAAGCCACCCGCTATCTTCCTTTTAATCGGGGATATAATAAGGGCGCCGGCAATCCTCCTAATCCGAACGGCCACAAAACCTCCTATCTGTGGGAATATGTCTGGGCCAAAGATAGCTGGATGGATATAATCGGTTCTTTTCTTCTCTTGCAGACTGATGAATATAGAGTTGATGGGAAAATATTTAAAAAAGAAAAGCTGATCTTTCCAAGGTTTCATCAACTGGATGTTGTCAGAAAGCTGGCACGGGATGCCAGGCAAAAAGGCACCGGTAATAATTATCTGATTCAGCATTCAGCAGGGAGCGGCAAGAGCAATTCCATTGCATGGCTGGCCTACAGGTTGTCCAGTTTGCATAATGATAAAGATGAAAGGGCTTTTGATTCGGTGATCGTTGTTACGGACAGACTTGTCCTGGATCAGCAGCTCCAGAATACCATTTACCAGTTTGAACATAAGCTCGGCGTTGTGCAAAAGATCGACAAGGATTCCACCCAGCTTGCCCTGGCCTTAAGCGCCGGAATCAATATAATTATCACCACCCTTCAGAAATTTCCTTTTGTGCTCGATAAGATCGGCGAGCTTCCCAAAAGAAACTATGCGATAATCGTGGATGAAGCCCACAGCTCCCAAGGCGGCGAGGCTTCAAAAAAGATGAAAGAGACACTGACGGTTATTGATATGAGTGATGATGATATCAGGAATGAGCCGCCTGAGTATGGCAAAGACCATGACATTGAAGATGAGATAAGAAGCTCAATGCTGGCGCGCGGCAAGCAGCCTAACCTTGCCTTTTTTGCATTTACTGCAACGCCAAAGGCAAAGACGCTGGAAGTTTTCGGCCAAACCGGCGATGACGGAAAACCCGCTCCATTTCATCTTTATTCCATGAGACAGGCGATTGAAGAAAACTTTATCCTGGATGTGCTAAAATACTACACTACCTATAAGACCTATTTCAGACTGTCAAAAGCCATTGAAGAAGACCCTGACCTCAATAAGAAAAAGGCGCGCCTGGCAATAGCCAGGTTTCTCTCTCTTCATCCCCATAACCTGGCTCAGAAAACAGAGGTTATTATTGAACATTTCCGGCAATGCGTTATGCCAAGGATAGGCGGAAAAGCAAAGGCTATGGTTGTCACCTCATCCAGGCCCCATGTTATCCGGTATAAAACAGAATTTGATAAGTATATTAAAGAAAAAGGATATACCGATATCAAGACGCTGGTTGCATTTACCTCTTTTACCGACAGAGACACGGGTATTTCCTATACCGAATATGAAATCAATGGATTTAAGGAAAAAGAACTGCCGGAAAAATTCGCTGCAAATGAGTATCAAATCCTGCTGGTAGCGGAAAAGTATCAGACAGGTTTTGACCAGCCGTTGCTCCATACCATGTATGTGGATAAAAAACTGTCCGGCGTTAGAGCAGTTCAAACACTTTCTCGCCTGAACAGGATATATCCGGGGAAAGAAGATGCATTTATTCTTGATTTTGCCAATGAAGAGCAGGAAATAATAGATGCATTTCAACCCTATTATGAACAGACTGCGCTTTCTTCAACAACCGATCCGAACAAACTCTACGACCTGAAAAATAAGCTCGAAGGTTTTCAGATCATATGGCAGTCTGAAATCGATGCTTTTACCAAAATCTTTTTTAAATTACGTAAGCTTAGCAGCGTAAAAGACCACGCAATGCTTAATTCTTTTATCGATCCTGCGGTTGACCGTTATAAGGCCATAAAAGACGAAAAAGAACAGGAAGATTTCAAACATACCTTGACCGTTTTTATTCGGCTTTATTCTTTTTTATCCCAGATCATGCCGTTTGCGGATATGGAATTGGAAAAGTTTTATGCGTACGCTCGCCTTCTCCTCAACAAGCTGCCAAAGCGGGATGTTTCGGATAGATTTAAACTCCACGATGAAGTGGCTTTGGAATACTACAGGCTGCAAAAAATAAGAGAAGGCACAATAGTACTTGAAAAAGACAGCGGGAGTGCACTTCATCCCATAATGGAGGCAGGGACAAAAAAAGAAAAAGAGGAATTGACCAAACTCTCAGAGATTATTGAAATCCTGAACGATAAATTTGGAACGGATTTTACTGATGCTGATAAATATTTCTTCACTCAAATTGAAGAGGAACTGGTTGCGGATAAAAAATTATCAGAGCAGGCCCAAAACAACAGCATTGGCAATTTTAAATTCGGTTTTGAAGATATGTTCCAAAATAAATTGATAGAAAGAATGGACAGCAACTTGGATATATTTACAAAAATTATGGATGACAAAACCTTTGGAGATATTGTGAAGGAATGGATGTTGTACAAAGTTTATAATAGATTGAATGAAATGAAATCGGAATAATGAAGGCTGATTAAAAGACAAACCTTTCTTGAAAGATGAATATGAAAAATATCAAAGACCTGCCTGTCCACAATCGCCCACGGGAAAAATTAAAGGAAAGAGGCGTATCCGCCTTAACTGATGAGGAGCTGGTGGCTGCTATTCTTGGGCGGGGTGTTGAGGGGCAAAGCCTCGTTACTATTTCTAAAAATGTTGCCAAACTGATCCGCAAGCACAGGAAAGATCTATCTGTCGAACATCTCACGGCGGTGCGTGGAATGGGCCTGGCTAAGGCTGCCCAGATTTTATCCGCCTTTGAACTGGCAAGACGGCATCTGATTAAAGATACTGTAAAAATAACCGGCGCCCAGGATGTGATACCGCTTTTGGTTGATATTGCCGATAAAAAGCAAGAGCATTTTGTATGCATTTCCCTTAATGGCGCTCATGAAGTGATTAAAAAAAGGATTGTCACCATTGGCCTGGTGGATCGCAGCCAGGTGCATCCGCGCGAGGTTTATGCGGATGTCATCTCCGACAGGGCTGCTGCTGTGATATTTGCACATAACCATCCTTCCGGTGATCTGAAACCCAGCAACAGCGACCTGAAAATCCATGAACAACTGACCGAGGCAGGAAAAATACTTGGGATTCGGATTCTGGATCACCTCATTGTCACCCGGAAGGGATACTACAGCTTTCAGGAGGCCGGCTTGATTGTTTAGTTTAGCGAAATGGGGTTGGTAAAGTCTGTAGCTTTCATAGTTGATAAACTGAGGATGTTCCACACAAAATAAAGAAGCGAAGATTCGCTCAAATTATGATGGTGTTATTAATGTCTGACACAAGTGTGTTGGTATTCAAGCGATCAGTTGATGGGACTTGCAGTACTGGAAAGGCGGAAAAGACAGGGTCAGGCGAAGTTTTAATCCCGATTTCTTTATAAAGATCGATCTTGATGAATACATCTCAAGGCTTGAGATTGAAGAAAAGCAAAACCGTGTTGAAAAGCCAAAAAAGCTGTTGAGATTGAAGTTAAGAGAATAAAACAGGGTTTAAAGATTAGCCGGTTTGAAACAAAAATCCTGGATAAGCAGGGAGAGCGTTTGAAGGGGCTTGACGGGCTTGCGATGCTGCTTGTGGATATTGATTATGACGAAGAGATTTTTGATATGGACAGGACGGTATTTGCCAAAGATATTAGCGTTGACGGCAAAATCAGAATGACAGGTTTGACGGAGAGTATTGCCGTTATTGCCATTGATAAACATGGCAATGAGAGCAAAGCGTTTATGCTGGGAAGGTAGAAGGTTGAAGACTGAAGGTGGATAGGGACAAATCATGCGTGATCATACAAAACTTCGGGCATTTGAGTTGGTTGAAATACTTCAGCCTTCAACCTTCAGTCTAAACACCTGAGCAGTTACTGCGTTTTTTTTGAAAGGAGGTGGCACATGCAAGAAAGCATTCTAACAACTGATCAGTATAAAGATCTTAGAAAAAAAATTATTTATGCAGTTGATACGAAATACAGAATTATTCCGCTTAATTCCTTAAAGCATCCTAAATATCACTTAAAAGCTCCCATCTACGTTAGTCTGGAATTTGAAGAAGATAAAGTGATTGCGAGTTTTGATGATATAGAGGCTTTCTCTTATGCCGGCACCACTTCTGAAGCCATAGACTTGCTTTCCAACGAAATTATTCAGATTTTTGAGGATTTAATGGAAGATAAAGAGAATCTTGGCAGTCTGCCTCGAAAGTGGTTGCAATCTCTGGAGGAAATCATCGAATGCATGCCCTTCTCTTCTCAATGAAAGAGAAGGAAAAATGAGATTAGTTAAGATAAAATGGCAAAGAGACAGAAAAGACAGAAAGCGATTAAAAGACTGAATTTGTCCGACCACACTCTGGATATAAATATCCGGAGGTGCAATTATAACAAGTTCAGTTTTTCTGATATAGAGGAATATGTCAGCGAGCTTGTCGGATCGCGCGATTATCAATACGATGCTATTAAACAAATCATGATTTATCTTTGGGGCGGCAGTTACAAGAGTATTGCTGAACTTGGAAGAGAAAATTATAAACAGAAATTGCAGATCCAGCAGCGCTTTGGGACAGAAGAAAATTTTTTCCACCAATTGCCCCTTCCTGAGCGTCTATCCGGGGTGGTGCACATGGCTACCGGCACAGGGAAATCTTATGTGATATTTGCTATCGCCTGGCTTTCCCTTGTCATGGGGCTTACAAAACGGGTTCTTGTGCTTGGCCCGGCCTCAACCATCATCGAACAGGGTTTGCGCAAAAAATTCAAGGAATTGATAAACAAAAGAGAATTCAACAGCAAGCTTCCGCAAAGATATCGTGGGAAAGCCATTAATCTTCTTACAGACAACGATCCCATAGAAGACGACTCCATTGTGATTGAAAACATCAACGCAGTTTACACCTTTGGCGGTGTCACCGACACCTTATTCAAAAATACCGACGAAGTCCTTGTGCTCGGAGATGAAATCCATCATGCCTATTCACATCTGAAATATGCAGACAATCGTCTTGTTCTTGACAAGGAAGAAGGACCGGAAGGGAAGAAGAGTGAAGCAAGAGACGAACGGCTGTGGATGCGCTTTTTGCAGGAAAACAGCAAAATTACCAGACACATCGGCTTTACCGGCACACCCTATAACAAGGATGAATATTTTGCCGATATTATTTACAACAACTCTATCAAGGATGCAACCGAAGAAAAATATATCAAAAAGATCAATTCGATTATCCGTACCGAGACCGATGAAGGCAACGACCGCCTAACTATTGATCAGCGATTTGAGATGGTGCTGAAAAATCATCTGGAAAACAGGAATAAGTATGCATACAGGAATCATGCTGGCAAACGAAGGTTAAAACCGATAACAATTTTTATTTGCCCTAATATAAAAAACGCTCAAAAAAGAAGTGAGGAGTTCATCAGATTTCTGGCCCGATATAAAAAAAAGCATCAAGATATGCAGGGAACAGATTCCGAGGTCGTAGATAAAATACGCAAAAAAGTAATTTGCGTTGTAAGCAAGGTTTCCAAATCAGAATACAAACAGGAGCTTGATAATA
>Ga0255419_10213_pt4 | contig 10978 bp, 12 predicted proteins | sample ANMaggSeSYBR02J3_FD_182658 | JGI IMG/M metagenome (GOLD analysis project Ga0255419, IMG submission 182658) | Sediment cell enrichment communities from methane seep in Santa Monica Basin, California, United Staets - ANME aggregate JGI... | ecosystem: Environmental > Aquatic > Marine > Cold seeps >...
ACTCTCGCGCAAGATATTCAGCAACCGATCCTGTTGCATGATACTTGTAGAGTTCCGGGGATTTATCACCTCTTTTCAAAAGTTTTTCAGTTGTCGCCAGTCCACCTGTTGTTACCCCCATCACGACAGCATCCGGCACATCCCCTGAATCTGCCATTGCCTCTCTTGCCGCAACAAGGGCAAGTTGGTGGGTTCGGGGAATTCCGACCGGTTCAAACGAGCCGCTTATCTCGCCCACGGGGAGTGGGTTTTCTTGAGAAACGGGGAAAAGGCTGATAGACCTGAACCCCTTTTTGCCAGTCTTGAGAGAGATCCTTGTCTCTGAAACCCCTTGTGCAACAGGAGAGATCAGCCCCATTCCGGTAATGTAAACCCGCACAACCGTCAATTAGACGCCTCAGATGAGTTTTCTTGAATATACCCGGCCAGGGCACTCAAATTTGCAAAGACCTTGGCTCCTAATTCCCTGTTATCTATCTTAATAGAGTAATCTTTCTCAATCATTATGACCAGTTCTAAGACGTCTATGGAGTCTAATCCTAATTCTCCCCCCACAAGTTGGTCGTCTTCACCCATATCATCCGGCATCACATCTTCGAGGTTAAGTGTATCAATGATCTTTACCCTCAGTTCATCTATCAGATTTCCCATTTATTTTTCCTGTAACGACCGTCATCTATTATAATGAAAACCTTCAAAAAAGGTCTCGATATCCACGTTGTTCCTTTACAGAATCTAAAAATTGTCGTAAAAAGCCTTTTAGGTTATCACTATTATATTTTTGGGTCAATTGTAATTTTTTTGAATAACTTACAATTAATATCAATAGGTTAATAAAGAATGACGGATATCAATATTGATGAACTTCTACCTCACCGCGATCGCATGAAACTCGTTGATGAAGTCATTGAGGTTAATGAACAGACAGCCGTAACCCGATCTACGGTTACCGAAAACTGGCCCCTTTTCGAGGAAGATTATGTGAACCCTATTGTTCTTATAGAACTCGTTGCCCAGACCGCGGGCATATCCTTAGGATGGACCGAATTAAAAAATATGGAGATAAATCCCAAGAGGGAAGGTTGGCTGGTTGGCATAAAGGAGGCCGCTTTTTATTTGGAAAGGATCCCCTTGAACAGTCGAATAATCACGGAGTCAAGAAAGATTTTTGATTTTGACAATTACAAGGAAATCAGTGGGATCGCGAGAATCAAAGGGGAAATTGCAGGAAAAATAACCGTGCAGGTTGTCCAGTCCAACCCATAAGATAGGGTTTCAGATAATGCTTTTGGCAAGGCCGGAATGAGATTTTGGAGTAAGGCGTACATAATGGTACGTCGTCGAGAAAATCGATTGATAACGCAGTCCAAAATCTTTATCTGGAACCCTATAAGGAGATGGTAATCATGGCCGACAAGATCAATGCAAAAACAGCGATTGTCACCGGAGGGAGCAAAGGCATCGGGAGGGCAATATGCACTGAATTAGGGCGAGATGGCTATTATATCATTATAAACTACAGATCGGATGACAAAGCGGCCGCGGAAACTCTTGAGATATTAAGGGATAATGGAGCTGACGGTGAGACATGCAGGTTTGATATTTCAAATTCAGAAGACACGAAAAAGGCCCTGGATGACATAATCGATCGCTTCAACAATATTCAAGTTCTGGTAAATAATGCGGGCATAACCGCCGACGGGTTGTTCATTTTTATGACCGAGGATGAATGGGATTCGGTAATCAACACGAACCTCAAAGGATTCTATAATGTCACACGACCGATTCTGGAAAACATGGTAAAGAGAAAACAAGGCGCGGTCGTGTCGATTTCCTCCGTGTCCGCTCTTATGGGCCACAGGGGTCAGGCAAACTACTCGGCCGCAAAAGCAGGCCTGATAGGGACTAGCCGTGCAATTGCATCAGAGGTTGCGAGGCTCGGTATTCGCGTAAATGTTGTGGCTCCGGGGTTGATTGAAACAGAGATGCTTGAGGATGTGCCGAGAGATTTCATAAAAGGGATGATCCCAATGGCAAGGGTAGGGAAGCCGGAGGAGGTTGCAAAGGTTGTCAGATTCCTCTGTTCCGAAGATGCCTCATATATTACAGGTCAGGTAATATCCGTAAACGGTGGAATGCATTAGGGGCAACAGGATGATCAGGGTCAACAAACGTAACATACTATCGGTATTTGCAATCATCCTTGCAGGATTTTTGTTTGTTGGCTGGGCTGGTAGCTGGGAACAGCTTCGTGAGCAGGCCGGACAGGTAGAAACTATCAGCGCCGGTTTTGTTCAGGAAAAGCATTTAAAGATTCTCACAAAACCCCTTGTTTCAAAGGGCATGTTCTACTATCAGTCCCCGAGATCTCTGAGATGGGAGTATAAGTCGCCCGTTAGAAGCATACTGCTGATGCACAAGGGGAAAATCAGACGCTATATTGAGGGGAGCACCGGCCTTACAGAGGACTCGGGTGCCGGCCTTCAGGCAATGCAGTCGGTCCTTCAGGAGATAACCAGGTGGCTAAAGGGAGATTTCGCTAATAACCCAATGTTTTCAGCCTCCCTTAAAAGGGAAGGAAAAATCGTGCTCACTCCCAGGGAAAAGGCCTTTGCCTCGATCATTAAGAAGATAGAACTGATCCTCTCGGACCGGCCGGGCGTAATCGAATCAGTCACTATATACGAAGGCAAAGATTCCTTTACAAAGATTGAATTTCAAAACGTAAGGGTGAACGGTCCATTAAAGGATTCCCTTTTCCAGGGCACGTGACAACAGGGCATTAAAGTCTTGGCTAACAGAAAGGGTCTTGAGGTTTTTTCCCGAAAACGCATCAAGACCCGTCCACCAGGAGAGGCTACGTCCCAGGAGATATCATGAAGGGGATCATGTTACTGTTCTGCACTGTGTTGCTTTTTTTCTCATGCAGCACAATCCCGAAACTTGAGCCCTTGAACTCAGATGCCCTCCCCGGCGTTGCAAATGAATGCCGTACAATGTTTCCCACCAATGGCTGGCAATTCGTTCATTCTATTGAAGCCACCATACGCCGGCAAAAGGCCTTTTTAATCGGGATAACGGATATTTCACCTGACCTTGGAAGGGTTCATTGCGTAATTATGACAATCGAAGGGCTTGTTCTCTTTGATGCCCTCTCTGATCCAGAGACGGTTATCAACAGAGGCATCAGCCCGTTTGATTCAATGGCCTTTGCAAAAGGCCTTATGAACGATATAAGACTCATATTTTTCAGCCCGGACGGAGAATGCATTAAAACGGGCATGTTGGGTAAAGGTTCATATGTGTGCCGCTATGGAAATGATGACAACACAATTGTCGATCTGATCGCACATCCGGATCGCACCTGGGAGATAAGACAGTATAAAAACGGGGACCACACACGCTCTGTAAAAACGTATCTTAAGAAAGACCTGCATAATAAAAATCAGTATGTTGTTCCCGACAGATTAGAGCTTACCGCCCATGGGGTCCATGCGTACGCCTTGGTATTAAGTCTTATACGGGCGGAGCAGGTTGCCAGATAAGTGGGCATATCTTCTATCGGGTTAAAGGAACAAAAGGACTGGGAGAAGTTCAACTTCTATTTTTTGAAAGGATTAACAAGATGAACCGGATTAGTTTTGTTCTGTACAAGATTTATACAAAGATGTACAGGATGTAAAAATCGTGTTTATCCTGTAATCCTGTCTAAAGACCTTTTTATGAATGAACCATTATAGGAACTATCCATGAAATTTAAATTGATTTATCCAAAATGGACAAAACTTAAGAGACAAACCGAGTTTCACCTTCCCCCCCATGGCCCCGTTGTGTTTGCCGCAACCCTTCCGGATTATGTGGATGTGGAATTTATCGATGAAAACCTGGAATCAATCAATTTTGATGATCCGGTCGATTTTGTCGGCATATCCATGATGCTGACCACCCAGGTAAAGCGGGGATGGGAAATCGCCGACATATACAGAAAAAAGGGCATCAAGGTCATCTTCGGCGGGATCTCCACCATGCTGCATGCCGAAGAAACCAAAGATCATGCGGACTCGATTTTTTTAGGGGAACCTGAAGGAAGAATGGATAAAGTGTTCTCGGATTTTGAGAACAATACACTGAAAAAAGTATATGATTACATGGATGACAGACCGCCCATTGAAATCGTGGGCACTGCCCGGCGAGATATTTTGAAACGTGACCTTTACAACTACAAAGGTCTTCAAATGGTTGATCTTGTCCATGCATCCAGGGGTTGCCGTTTTCATTGTTATCCCTGCGCAGTGGCCTACCTTGGAGGAAGAGAATTCAGGCCGCGCCCCATTGATAAGGCCATAGAGGAGATGGAGAGTATAGACAATAACAGACTCTTTATCGTGGACAACTCCCTTGCACAGAACAAACAGTGGGAAACGGACCTGTTTCGGGAGATGATCCCGCTTAAGAAAAAATGGTGCAGCCACCCCATTGAGGACAAACCCGAGGTTCTGGATCTGGCGGCCCAGGCCGGTGCCTGGTATGTGTACCAGGCTGTTTTTGACACCTCCGATTACATCCGCGAAAGGATCAAACGCTACCACGATTACGGTATCGGGGTGGAAGGCACCATCCTTTTAGGGCTGGACAATCATACCGAAGACTATATCATGCGACTGATCGATTTTTTGCTTGAAATAGAACTGGACCTCGCCGAATTTACGGTGCTGGCGCCCTTCCCCCACACCAAGGCATTTGATGATCTGAAAGCACAGGATAGAATTTTTTCCTATGACTGGAATGATTATTCCGCGGACAAGGTCGTATACTATCCCAAACACATGACGCCGGACAAACTGCAACAATTATTGGACTATGCCTGGGACAGCTTTTATCAAGATGAATCACAGGAATTGAAGATGTCCAAGCTGTTTTACCGGGTAATCCAAAAAGAAATGGAGGACAACACCTTCAGGCCGCGCAACCGGTCCCTTTCTTCCAGCGCATTCGGAAGGGGCGTTTGATGAACTGCAAAACCCCAAAGTTCTTGTCAAATCAATAATCCGTCCCCGCGTGATTCGCCTTGAGCCTGTCCGGATCATTCAGGTCCCGCTTTTTCAGTCCATTTCGGGGCTCTTTTTTCCAGAAACGCAGTGATACCTTCAATGCACTGACCGCTGAGAACATTTGATGCTGCTTTTTCCCTCTCTAATGCGAGGGCCTGATCCTCATTCATCGGAATCGTTGAATCGATAATTTCTTTGACAACCTGCAGGGCCATGGGGCCATTGGCCGTTATGCTCTCTACATATTCGGTTACACGGGACCGGAAATTTTCTTTCGGAAAAACATGGTTTACCAGACCCAACTGTTTTGCTTCTTCGGCACCAATTTGTCGAGCAGAAAAAATAAGATCTTTTGCACAACCAGGCCCGACTAATTTCGCAAGTCGTACAGTACCTCCTAAATCCGGTATTAGTCCCAGACGTGTTTCCTGAAAACAAATCACTGCACCCTCTTTGGCCACCCTGAGATCACAGGCCAATGCGAGTTCCGAGGCTCCGCTGTAACATATACCATTGATGGCTGCAATTGTGGGAAAGGCAAGACGGGCAAGTTTTGTAAGAACGCTTTGAATATGAGCAAAACCATTAACCAGTTTTTCTTTGTCTTGATTCTGAAGACCCTGGAACATGTCTGTAATGAACTTATCGGATGGCGTGACGTCAACACCTGCCGAGAAGATGTCAGGGGGATGACCGGTTATCACTAACGCTCGAATCTTTTGACTGGATTTTAAGTCATCAAAATAGCTGTCGAATGATTTCCAGCACTCGAAGTTGATGGCATTCTTTTTTTCAGGCCGGTTTATTTCAATAAACGCTATTTCTTTTTCTTCACGATAGATCAAAGGAGCTTCATTTTCCGTCATATCGCCTCCGGAACCATGGACTACCATTTTTTATACTATACATTCGCTTAGAGCAGCAATGCGAGTTTTTTCTCATATTTCCCCACACATCCATCAGCAGCGCCTTTTTTCTCGGCGGAGGAGGGCCTCCCCTCTCCCGTCATTTGAAATGAATTCAAATCGTTCCACCCTCTCCGAGACTTGGGCTCTACGCGCCGGAGGCCCACCCCAGACCGGGACTTAATCCCGCCTATATGCGGGACCTGTTGATGGACTTTTTACGAGTCCATCAAATTTAGCATATTTTTGGTATCATTCACTATTTTCGTCTTCCCAGGCTTGCCCATAAGGGTGATTATGCTTGATTTTATCGGAGTTGATCTTACAAATTTGTGGAGCAGAAAGTGGGAGAAAGGGGTCAGGCAAATAATAGACCGGTCAGGTTGGCAATATGCCGGTTTTCTAAGGGGGTACATTATGCCCTGATCATGAAATACCTGTTTCCTCAATCTATGTAGATGATTTTGGCGCCAAAAAAGGCGACCTTACCTATTTCTGGAACGTTTACCCTATAGTTGCATAAATAACATGGCAAATTGGGTTTAAAGTCTGGTATAATAGCTTCTTTCAAACTTTTTGGCTCGGTTGTTGGAACACACTCCAGGTGACATCCTGAAAACAACGAAAAACAGCCATGTTATTTACCCGATGGGAAAGTCGAGGATGCCACATCTCCTGCGTTGTCAAGGGTTCGCGGTAAAGTACTACAGCTTCACCCTCGACGCCTTAGATCTGCGGCATCCTCAACTTTTGCAACGTTAGGGTTTATTTAAAGATAGCAACATTATAGCCTGGTCCAAGGCCAATGCAAGTAAAAGTGCCAGGGGATGAAACTCACCCCGCTACTTTCGTCAAGAGGCTGTGGTACATGTTGCAATTCTGAATTTGGACCGCCTTTTCTCATCGGACTCCAAATGACAATGCTTATATTTCTTTCCGCTTCCGCACCAGCAGATATCATTTCTACCGAGCTTGGGAATAGGCTCCCGTTTACCAAATATTTTTTCGAAAAATTTCATGTGGCATCTTATAGCAGACGGTTACCCGGTAGTAAAGTTTACTTTTGGCGAAAATTTGCGGTCGCTGACCATTTTCCTTAATTTGGATGGTAAAATCCATGCGAAGATAAGCGTCTACCAGGCAAATAATAGAACGGGCAGGGTGGTTATCAACTTTTCCTTTTCACGGCCGGGTTTAAGCCATAAAAAGTAGGCTCCGTGCACATCAATCCTCCGGATATCCAATCCGACCGGTTTTCTGAGGGCATACGCGATGCCCTGATCATAAAGTGCCTGTCCCATCAACTCACTTGTTAAGGAACCCGAACAGTCCCTCAAATCCGTGTTCAAGGAAATTAAGGAAGGTTTTGGGCCTCTTATGCGTCCTTTTCCATTATTCTGCGGTATAACCTGAGGGGAAAGATCAAGCCAAAGAAGGGGATAATGTACATGGCGGCCAGGGTGGGTTCGATGGGACCGAAGAACTCCGAAGCGAACACGATAACGAGGATGTTGTTTATGTTTCCCATGCTGATGGCCGAGGCCACCTGGTCATTGACCGGCGCCCTCCAGGCGGCCAGGATTCCAACGGCGAAGTAAACCGCCCCTAACACTATTGCCACGATTGTGGCCTCCAGGATTGTCTCCGGGTTCTGCCTGAAGAAATGGGCGTATTTTGAAAAGACACCCATGTTTATGACCGCGAAAATCACCAGGGACAACGGGAAACGAACCTTTAATAACATGTCCAGCGCCGCGGGAACGGACCTCCTCATGACCTCTACTGCAACTAACGGCACAAAAATTATAAGGCCCAGGAGCCACATCATTCCGAAGAATGAGATCTCTACGGACCTTCCAAGAAGTATCTTGACAAGTGCCGGCAGGGTGAACGAGACCAGACACGAGGTGATCACCACCATCACCAGGACAAGGTGGTCGCTGGCCTTCAGCATGGAAGAAATGAATGGGGCCACCACCCCCGTGGAGATTCCTGTAATCAGCAGGGCAGCGATTGCATAGTCCGGGTAGAAGGCCCTGAAAAGGAAGTAGACCCCTGCGGGCAGGGCCACCAGTTTCAGGAAGCAGAGCCAGGCGACGGTCCATCCCTGCCGACTCAGGAGCAGCCATACCTCTTCCAGCCTGATGGAGAGGAAGCTCAGGAACAGGACGAACATCATGAGGTAAAGGGGAAAGGGCTGGAAAAAAGAGGCGGGGCCCGGAAAGAGCACGCCCGCCACAAGGGAAGAGAAGACTACGAGGAGCAGTATAAGGTCATTTGTTCTAAACATGGCTACCTTCTGTTTGCCGGTTTTTTTGACCGAACGGGATTCACAGGATTAACGGGGGCGTGCACGATGCCTTGAGCATAAAGGGCCTGGCCCATCAACCTATTGGCATGGCAGGCGTTTTTGTGTTACGGCTCTTCAATGTCCCGAAAGACATTAACACCGGCCAAGCGCTGCATTGCACGCTGGTATCGTCCTTCCCAGCCATATTTTTTGAGAGACCTGCCGATGAAAAACTTCAGCATTGGCCTGAAGACGTATAGCCAGACCCCTGTCCAGAAACGGCCCTGGCTTCTAATCCTTTCCGAGGGTTCCCACCACCCCAAAACGGTTTGTTTGTGATACCAGAACAGATATTGAAGCCGGTCGGATTCAAGGTGTCTGGTTTTTACATTGGCCCATAACCCGTTGTACCACCTATAATCATCAACATTGGTCACCAGACCCTGATCCAGCAGTTGCCGGCGCATTTCGGTTTTGGGATATGGGGTGAGGATCTGACAGTAGGCCGTATCTGCCCCTGTGGATTTTAAAAACTGATAATTATCAATGATAGCCTGCTCATCATCATCCGGGAAACCGAAAATCAGCCCCCCCATTACCATAATTCCGTATTTATGGCAATTTTCCACGGCCTTGCGGGAGGCGTTCACAATATCTCCCTTGTGGGCGGTTGCGAGATTTTTTTTAGAAACATTTTCAATTCCTAAAAAAACGGACTTAATCCCGGCCAGGGACATTTTACTCACCATCTCCTCGTTTTTAGCCATGGATATACAGTCTGCCTGGACAACTATGTTAAGCTTTTTATAATTGCGGGCGATAATTGCATCACAGATTGCGATCACCCGCCCGGGGTCCAGCACCAGATTATCATCTGCGATAAATACCCAGCGGGTTTTGCGATTATAATAGATGTCATCCAGATCGGTCAGGACGCGCTCCATGGGAAAGGTCCTGAAAGATTTACCGTACATGTGCCTTATGCTGCAATAAGTGCACGCCCGTGTGCAGCCCCGGGATGTTTCCATTACTTCGATCTTGGAATTCATTATGTGATAGCCCCAGGTTAAACGCCTTTTGTCCCGAATGGGGAGCTTAAGCCCGGATAAATCCAGCAGTTCGCCCCGAGGATTATGCACAAAGTGTTGATCTCGTTTATAGGAAAGCGAAGCAATGTCTTCAAGCCGGTCTTTTCCTTCAAGTGCATTGACTAATCGGCGGCAGGCCTCTTCTCCTTCCCCGCGGATCATAAAATCAATCCATTCGGCCTCCGGGGATTCGGCAATTTCCTCATTCATCAAGGTTGCGTGATACCCGCCGATAACGATTTTCACCTCAGGCAGCAGGTGTTTTATAAGCTTAATCAGCTTGGTACAGGTATCGTATTGCCACGCCATGGCAGACAGGCCGACCAGGTCCGGACGAATTTTTTGCAGGGTTTTGGCCAGATATTTTCTTAACCGTCTCCGTTTTCGGATCAGGTCGATGATAAAGACCTCGTGTCCGTCATCAATGTTTGCGCCGACACTGGCAATTCCGCAATTCGGCATGTGAAAGGCGGTTTCATGCATTATCACCGGTGCCACATCCGGCATGGATATCAGAATTATTTTCATAAATCCTCGCTGGTTTATCAGGGAACCAAGTTTGACCGTTGCGCTTCCAGTATTGACCTGACTTCGGACATCAATTCAGAAATTGAAAAAGTACTCTTTTGATAATCAGGTTCCATAATGGCGAGCAGTTCAACGGTTATAGTATTTGAAACACAGGTGTTGAACAATAATTTTCCGGGCTTAAACAGCTTATTTGTATTACGGATAAACAGGACTTTAATTGAAGCCTTGCAGAGTCGTGCGATTTTAAAAGCTCCCTTGTTGATAAGGCCGATGGTGCCATCCCGGCTTCGTGTCCCTTCGGGAAAAACAAAAAAATTTCCACCGGACGCTAAGTAATCGTCCATGGCTTCAATATGCCGTAACATCAAATCCGATAGGTTTGTACCTGAGGTAGATGGGATATATCCGGACAACTTTAGCATCCTGCCAAATATTGGTACTCTGAAAAACGTGCTTTTCACAATGGTTTTTTGTTTTTCAAACAAGGCAACAAAAAAAATCGGATCAAGATAAGATATATGGTTACATACGATAATAGAAGACCGGATAGATCGTACATCATCAGAGATAATCCATTTGTGCCCGAAAACGAGTAGCCGGGCCAGATAAAAGAAACCCTTGTAGAATTTATGGTTCAACCGTTGAAAGGAAATCTCTCGGTTTTCTGAAAACAGATAGGCAGCCAGATAGGATGGGGAAAAAAGAATAACAAAACCGACAGTAAAATAACTCCAGAGAAGCACTGTAACAATAACGTCGGAAACCGGTTTAAAGTACCTGCATAATAGGTGAGTTTCAGGTTTTTTCATTAAACAACCGTTGACATGGCCGCAAAAAGGCGCCCCGGAGGAATAGGCTTCGCATTCCACGGGGCAGGCAAAATACGCAAAAATAAAAAATGGCTTTCAGTAATATCATGTGGTTATAAACATAAAAAATTCAATATCCAAATTTTGCGAGATCACCAACCGTTGAACCGTGAACCCTGAACTTTGAACCTGGCTACACTTTTTTGACTATCAGGCAGGTATTAACTCCGCCAAAAGCAAAATTCTGGATGGCGGCTATGTCAACGGTTGTTTAATGAAAAAACCTGAAACTCACCTATTATGC
>Ga0255419_10297_pt1 | contig 10974 bp, 7 predicted proteins | sample ANMaggSeSYBR02J3_FD_182658 | JGI IMG/M metagenome (GOLD analysis project Ga0255419, IMG submission 182658) | Sediment cell enrichment communities from methane seep in Santa Monica Basin, California, United Staets - ANME aggregate JGI... | ecosystem: Environmental > Aquatic > Marine > Cold seeps >...
CCAGGTTATCCTAATGAAATTCATTGGAGTAAATGAGCTTGCTGTTCGTCTTCCTTCTGCATTATATGCATTTTTTACCGCGCTGCTCCTTTTCAACTTTGTAAAACGTGAATTAAAACTACCCCCTGTTGGAATTGTTGCTGCTTATGTGCTTTTGACATCTTACGGATATCTTGACCGCCATATTGCCAGAACGGGCGATCATGATTCAATGGTAGTGTTTTTTCTTACCCTTCAGGCCATTTACTTTTATAAGTACCTGAGGTATAAGAATAAACGTAATCAATATATTGCCATAATTACCATGGCCTTAGTCTTTGGAACATTGACCAAAAGTATAATTGCGCTTTCATTCATTCCCGGCTTTATACTATATGCAGCACTTACAAGAAAATTTAAATATGTATTGCAGCATCGTCAGCTGTACTGGAATATGTTGTTATATCTGCTCATTATCTTTGGGTATTATTTATATAGAGAATTAAATGCCCCGGGGTATTTATCCTCTGTCTGGGAAAACGAGTTACTACCGCGTTACAGCAACGGCGCAGAGAATCACATTTATGATCACTTAAAAGACTATTTCTATTATATCAATAACCTTTGGGAAAGAAGACTGGTACCCTGGATATACCTCCTGCCTCTCTTCATTATAACACTATTTTTTACAAAAGAAGAGACCGTTAGGACCCTATTCAGGTATTTGTTACTAATATGTGTTTCCTACCTTGCAATTATTTCTTTTGGTACAAAAAATTTATGGTATGATGCTCCTCTTTATCCTGCTATTGCTATAATTATGGCCATGGGTATCTATCAATGGATAACTTATATACTTCGTCTTCCTGTCAAATTTTATTTTCGTTGGAGTTTAGTTATACTTGTTGTAGCATCTCTTATCTACTTTCCTTTAGATTCCACAAAAAAGCTAACTTTTGCTCTACAGGAAAAGAAATGGGTATACGAGGTACAGGGAATTAACTATCTTCTTAGGGACCATATAAGAAATGAGCAAAAAGTCGGTAAGCTGGGAGTTGCCTATTCCGGATACCATTCACATATCAGGTTTTATATGAACCTTTTAATTGATAGCGGTAATGACCTGTATTTCGTAAATTACAAGATGCTAGCACCTGCCTCAATGGTGATTGCATCTGAAAACAGGGTAAAGGAATATATCGAACAGAATTACGATTGTACTAAAGTCTTTGAAAAGTATAGTGCAGTAATTTATAGCATTAAAGTTTCACGGGAGTAATTGTTCAAGATTTTTGTTTATTATATTGTACACCTTCACCAAGAAACTATTATATCTGCAAAAAAATGCAGGATTTTAATCTCTAACTTGATAACAAATATTGCATGAAAATTTATACAGTACTTTCAGTTTCTCTACTCCTTTTTTCCATGGAACTTTCTTCCCAACGGCCAGACTGGGAAGGAGGATATGCCGATGGATGTACCTCCATCACTGTAGGGAAAGGAGCCACTGTAGACGGATCAGTAATCACCTCACATACAGACGACAGTCACCGCACACGTTCCTGGATGGATGTGGTGCCGGCGAGGAAGCACCCTGGTGGAAGCACCACTGGCATGTATAAACGGGTGGCCTGTGACTCATTTGCCATGCCCACCTATAGTCATGTGCCCATTGGTGAGATACCCCAGGCAGCTGAGACCTACCAGTTTCTAAATACTGCCTATCCTTCTATGAACCAGTACCAGCTTGGTATTGGAGAGTCAACCTTTGGTGGCAGGGAGGAGTTGCAGTCCGATGCCGGACTGATAGACTGCCAGCGGCTCTGCCGGTTAATGCTTGAGCGATGCAAAACAGCGCGGGAAGCCATTGATCTGGCCGGGGAACTTACAGAAAAATACGGCTGGAATGATTATGGTGAGGTCCTGACTATTGCAGATAAGAAAGAGGTGTGGCATCTCGAAATCCTGGGACCCGGGAAAGGAAAGGTTGGTTCAGTTTGGGTGGCCCAGCGGGTGCCCGACGAGCATGTGGCGGTTAATGCCAATGCCAGCACCATCAAGGAGATAGACCTGAAGGACAGGCAACATTTTATGGCTAGTGAGAATGTCTACAGTGTGGCTGCGGAAGAAGGCTGGTGGATAGAAGGAGAGCCTTTTCTTTTCTGTTATGCTTATGCTCCAGGCAGCCGGACATCACTGGCTGCACGAAGGCGGGAGTGGAGAGTGTTTGACCTCCTTGCCCCCTCACTTAAGCTGGACCCCAATGCAGAGAACCACCCCTTTTCGGTAAAACCCGACAGCCTTGTTTCACTGGCGGATCTGCGGATGGTCTTTTCTGACTATTACGAAGGGACACCCTTCGATATGACCAAGGATATGCTTGTCAGCAACGAGCAGGGACAGCGTGTAATTTCCCCCCTGGCCAATCCACACCTGCCCTATGATATGAACAAACTTATGCGTATCAACGGGGGTTGGGGATGGCGCGGAGAAAGGACCATTGCCCGCTGGTATACCATGTATGCCACCATTATCCAGTGCCGGGATTGGTTGCCCGATGAGATAGGAGGAGTGGTCTGGCTGGCACAGGACAATGTGGCCACCTCTATATATATACCTGTTTATTGTTCTGGCACTGATCTGCCGATTTCCTATAAAACTCCCGGACGCCCCAATGGTTACACCCACGAATCGGCCTGGTGGGCCTTTAACCGCCTGGGAACGCTAACAGCACAGCGATGGGGAGATATGCGCTATGATGTCAACGGTGTATGGGATAGCTGGCAAAGCGAGTTATTTGATAAGCAGGCCAGCCTGGAGCAGCAGGCTCTTGAACTTTACAAAAGAGGAAAAAAAGATGAGCTTATTGATTTCCTCACAAGGTATACCCTGGAGTGGGGCGAAAAAGTGGTTGATGAAGCCTGGGAAATGGGCGATATGTTATGGACCAGGTATGATGAAAAGTTTTAATTATGACAGGTAGTATTAATCGTCGCGGATTTGCCAGCGACAACAATGCAGGTGTTCATCCAGATATTTTGTCTGCATTTGCAAAGGTGAATGATGGCCATGTGATCGCCTATGGAGATGATCCCTATACGGGAAAAGCTGTCGCTGAACTCAGGGCAATTTTCGGTAAGGAGATCGAAGCCTATTTCGTATTTATTGGCACGGCAGCCAATGTGCTGGGGCTCTCCACCGTGACACAATCCTATAATGCGGTGATCTGTTCGGAAACAGCCCATATCAATGTGGATGAGTGCGGCGCTCCGGAAAAGTTTTCCGGATGTAAGCTGCTGACCTGTAAAACACCAGATGGGAAGCTAAGTATCGACATGATTAAGTCGCATATGCATGGGATTGGTTTTGAACATCACGTGCAGCCCGGGGTGGTCTCCATCACCCAGGCAACTGAACTGGGCACGGTTTACACCATCGACGAGATCGGGGAAATAGCCAGGTATACCCATGAGCAGGGCATGCTGCTTCATATGGATGGTGCCAGGATTAGCAATGCGGTCGTTTCGCTCGATTGTGGTCTGTATGAAATGACAGGCGGGGCAGGAGTGGATGTGCTTTCCTTTGGAGGAACCAAAAATGGGATGATGTATGGTGAAGCAATTATATTTTTTAATAGTTCGCTTTGCGAAGATTTCAAATACCGGCGAAAGCAGGGAATGCAACTGGCCTCAAAAATGAGATATATCGCTGCCCAGTTCAGTGCCTTCCTGGAGAATGATCTCTGGAAAGAGAATGCCCGGCATGCCAACCTTATGGCACAGAAGCTTTATGCAGCGGTTGAAACTATTCCGGGAGTAGAGGTGACACGGCCCGTGGAGTCAAATGCCGTATTTGCAAAGATCCCGCCAGATATCATACCAGCACTTCAAAAAGAGTTCTTCTTCTACGTCTGGGATGAGGATCTTTCAGAAGTGAGGTGGATGTGTTCTTTCGACACCTCCGAAGCGGATATCGAATCATTTGCGTCCCTGCTCAGATCCATGCTTTAATCAAGGAATCAGCAGGGAGCTGTCTCCGTAACTCAAAAAACGGAATCCCTCCTTTAAGGCATAGTTATAGACCTTTTGCCAATCCTCACCAATCAGGGCGGCAATCAGGAGCAATAGAGTACTTCCAGGCATATGGAAATTGCTTATCAGACCGCTGATGGTTTTAAATGCATATCCTGGCACAATCATGAGCTGGGTGGTGAAGTGCAGCGTGTCCAGGCTGTGTTGATTGCAATAAGCAAGCAGAGAATCAATACTCTCCTCAAGTGCGATATGTTGGGGTAAGTTCTCATTCTCCCATTGATGCAAAGCAAGTGACATAGGATCCAATGCTGCAGACTCCTTCAGCTTAATGCCCATCCAGTACAGCGATTCCAGGCTGCGGGTACTTGTGGTACCAACAGCAATCAAGCCATCTGTTTTTTTTAGCCACCTTTCCAGGAAAGCCCTGCTTACTACCACCTGTTCCGAATGCATGGAATGCATACGTGCATTACTTTCTTTAACCGGTACGAAGGTGCCGGCTCCCACATGGAGGGTGATGTTATCCATCCGGTGCTTCGAGAGCTCAAGCTGCTTCATCATATCATCCGTAAAATGCAGTCCGGCCGTTGGTGCTGCCACCGAACCATTGTTCCTGCTATAGATAGTCTGGTAACGCTCACGGTCGCTCTCTTCTGCTTTACGGTCCAGATAGGGTGGGATGGGAGTACTTCCCGAATGTTCAATGACTTCTCCAAAAGTGAGCCCTGGATTTGTCCAATGAAAGGAAATGATAAATCCATCGCCCCTCCTCTCCTTTAGTCTTGCTTCCAGCTTGACCTCTTCATCCTTTATCCTGGTGTGCAGGAAAACCGGCCCGCTTTTCCATTTCTTTGCATTCCCTACCAGGCAGAACCAGGTAACCCTTGCCTCAGCCTGGAAGGCCAATTCATAATCGGAAGGATTCATTGGTTCAAGGCAAAAGATCTCGATGCGGGCACCAGTCTCCTTTTTGAAGTTCAGACGGGCCTGTATGACCCTTGTGTTATTAAAGACCAGCCAGGATCCGGCGGGAAGATGTTCCGGCAGACTGCTGAATCGATCCCGGGTGATATTACCTCCCTTATAAAGTAAAAGTTTTGAGGCGGATCTCTCGGAAAGGGGATATTTTGCTATATCCTCTTCAGACAGCTTGTAGCTGTAATCTTCAATACGGATGCAGGAGGGATCAGGCATGTTTCTCAAATGATGTCCGCAAAATTAACTATTTTTGCATAGTTCATTGAAAATTTTGCAGTAGTTGATCCTGTCGCTGCAGGTTTAGGCCTGCGGAGGAAAGTCCGGGCAGCTAAGGGTACCGCACTGTTGAAAAACAGATGTTTGTGAGGGCATGGGTACAAAGAAGAAAAAAACCGCCTCCTCACGGGGGTAAGGGTGAGAAGGTGGGGTAAGAGCCTACCAGTGTAGCGGGTGACCGTTGCAGCTGTTTGTCCTGCGGGCTGAAAGGCCATGTATACCGGTATAATAAAAGCTACCCGCTTCTGCCGGGGGGTAGGCCGCTTAGAAAAATGACAGGAATCCTGCCTTTGCAGGGGACAGAACCTGGCTTAACAACTACTGCATTTTTTACTCTATAACTGGCTTCTCAAAGAGAGCGGGATCCAGTTCCTTATTGTATTCAACCGATTCAAAGGTAATTATGCTTGCAACCTGACCTGCCATTTTTGTTTCCATATAGTGTGCAGTCGGGATTCCCTTTACGGTCTTATAGTCTTTCATTTCGGTCTCAATCTCGGAACCCGCCTGAACTGTTATAATCTTGGAAAGAAGGGAAGTCTCTTTACTGATGTAGATAGTCAGCACATCGCCTTCGGCCGTGGTTGTCTTTACCATATTAGCAGATCCGTCGGGGCTGGGACCAAGCAGTTCAACTGTCATCCCCCTGGCCTTATGGTCCCAGAGGGGGCTATCCATTTGAGCCTGATTGATCAGGGATTTAAGTTCTTCTGCTCCCACTTCCTGGGGTTGGGTAGCACCCATCAATGGCGCATATACCCAACCAATTGTGCCATTATAGGTTTGAATAATCTGTGATCCGGCAATATTCATTTCAACTCTAAGCTTGTGGGGCCTTGCCTGATAGAGAGTTATTGCACTTTCCATCCCCATGGCAGAGATGTTTATATTCCCCTTTATGGTGGTGGTAGTTACCTTGGACATTTTCTCCTGGCCGGAGGCTTTATAGTGGTCGTTGAGTATCTTATCCAGGTTCTGAGCATTCAGGAAGGAAATTGCAAAAACTGCAAGTACAAGTGAAATCGTAAGTCTGCGCATCATATTAGATTTTAGTTATAATCAAATTTACATATTATTTACGACATCTCTTAACGCGGTCAGTTTGCCGAGAAGGTCGTCCAGTAGCTCCAGAGATAGCATGTTGGCACCATCCGATTTTGCCGTTGTCGGATCGGGGTGTGTCTCCAGAAAAACGCCATCTGCACCCACTGCAATTCCTGCCCTGGCCAGGTTCTCGATCAGTTCAGGTTGACCACCAGTCACACCACTGGCCTGGTTAGGCTTCTGTAAGGAATGGGTAACATCCAGAATTACAGGATAACCAAATTCCTGCATGGCTGGTATCCCCCTGAAATCGACCACCAGATCTTGATATCCAAAAGTCGTGCCCCTTTCGGTAATCAAAACTTTATTGTTGCCCGATTCAACAATTTTATCTACGGCGAATTTCATGGATTCAGGGGAAAGGAACTGTCCCTTTTTCACCGAAACGGCACAGCCTGTAAGGGCACATGCCACCAGCAGATCTGTTTGACGGCACAGAAAGGCCGGTACCTGGAGAACATCCACAAAATTTGCCGCTTTTTCGGCCTCTTCCGGACTATGAACATCGGTTATTACGGGCAGATTGAACTGTTCTCCTGCCTCCTTCAGAATTTCCAGGGCTCTTTCATCACCAATCCCGGTAAAAGAGTCCATACGTGATCGGTTTGCCTTTCTGTAGGAAGCTTTAAATACAAAGGGAAGCTTATATTTATCACTCAGATTCCGGATATGCTCTGCAATATTCATGACCATATCCCGGCCTTCCACCACACATGGTCCGGCAATCAGAAGAAAACCGTCTTCCTCACCAAAGTGAATGGAAGGGATCACATCACTAATTAGTTTATTTTTTGCCATAGTTTTTCATATCATTCCACAGCTCATCGAGCCGTTTGCGCATTTCCTCTTCACGGGGATTTTCCCCAGGCTGATAAAATTGTGGTGTTTCAAGTTCCTCCGGAAAGTAATTTTCCCTTACAAAATGATCTTTGTAGTTGTGTGCGTACTGGTAATCCTCTCCATAGCCAAGATCCTTCATCAATGAGGTGGGTGCATTCCTTAAATGCAGTGGAACCGGCAGGTTCCCTGTTTGCTGCACTGTTTGGAGGGCCTTGCCAATGGCTGCATAGGCCGAATTGCTTTTGGGAGAGCTTGCCAGGTAGATGGTAGTTTCAGAAAGGATAATCCTGGCCTCTGGCATTCCAATCATGTGTACAGCCTGAAAACAATTGGTTGCCATTAGCAGGGCATTTGGATTGGCCAGGCCAATATCTTCCGACGCCAGAATGACAAGCCGGCGTGCGATAAATTTTACATCCTCACCCCCGGCAAGCATCCTGGCTAGCCAATATACTGCTGCATCAGGATCGCTTCCACGCACTGTTTTGATAAAGGCAGAGATAATATCATAATGCATCTCGCCATTTTTATCATAGATGGCCATGTTCTCCTGGAGCCGGTCGGTAACCATGGCATCTGTAATTTCAATGACCTGGTCCGCATTAAAATCTTCACCTGAGCTCTCCGATTTGACAACCACTTCCAGGGTATTTAAAAGCTTCCTGGCATCCCCGCCTGAATATTGAAGCATGGCTGTATTTTCCTGAATTTCAATATTCAGCTTCTTTAAATAAGGGTCCTTTTTCAAAGCGTGCTGCAGTAAAGATTCCAGATTCTCCTTCGATAGCGAATTCAGGATATAGACCTGGCAGCGCGACAGGAGGGGAGAAATCACTTCAAAGGAAGGGTTCTCAGTGGTGGCGCCAATCAAGGTTACAATTCCCTGCTCAACAGCGCCCAGTAGTGAGTCTTGTTGCGATTTCGAAAAGCGGTGTATCTCATCGATAAAGAGGACAGGGTTGGGCTGATTGAAAAACTGATTCTTCCGTGCTTTATCTATGGTCTCCCGAACGTCCTTTACACCAGAGGATACGGCACTGAGGCTGTAAAAGGGTCGGTCAAGCTGTTTGGAGATAATGCTGGCCAGGGTTGTTTTGCCCACACCAGGGGGTCCCCATAAAATAAATGAACTAAGCGAACCCGAGAGCACCATTTTACGTATAACCGCATTAGGACCCACAAGATGCTCCTGTCCGATATAGCCATCCAGACTGTTTGGACGCATACGATCGGCAAGAGGTTGGTTGGGAAATTGAAATGCGGGAGACATAATGACAAATTTAGGTTTTTTTTAATTTTGGCGCTGAAAGTAAAGCATTATATAATGAAACGAATCGCAATAAGGGCACGGATAGTTCTATCGATATTAGCCGGAGGGATATTTGCCCCACTCTTTTCCCAAACACTCTCAATGGATTATATCTATGGTGGGGTTGATGATGCAGAGGTATTTCTGCAGGAGTATTTGAAACCTTATGCCAATATCCTGGGATCGGACCTGAATGCCGGCTGGTACAATACAGCCAGGCCCCATCAGCTGGGCGGCTTGGATATTACTGCCACAGTTAGCTGGGCTAAAGCGCCGTCTTCAGCACTATCTTTTGACCTGGCTGACCTGGAATTGAACGGGACCATTGAACCAAATCCCGGAACAGTTGCACCCACCATTGCCGGAGAGCAGGAGCAACGCCCAACCCTCTCATACACTCAGATGGTTGATATGGGAGGAGGAAACATGCAGGAAGTTGAATATGCACGTTTTACAGTGCCGGATGGGGCAGGAGTCGATTTTTTTCCGCTTCCCATGGCCCAGCTTACAGTAGGGCTTCCCTTTGGAACGGATATTTCTGCCCGATTCATTCCCATGGTGGGCTATAAGGATTACGGGGAGATCGGGCTCTGGGGAGTGGGAGGCAAGCACTCCATTTCACAATGGCTTCCCTTTCTGAAGGAAATGAAGTTTCTGGATATCAGTGTCCAGGGCGGGTACACAAATGTAACTTCTTCGGTTCATATTGTACTTGAACCCCAGTCGCTTGTAGACCCGGATCCCTATCCTGATTATGATTGGGATGATCAGTTCATTACCATGAAAGTGGAGGGCTGGACCCTTAACCTGATCGCCTCACAAACCTTTCCCGTGATTTCATTTTACGAGGGGATAGGGTATGCCAGCTCCATGGTTAATCTGCTTACAGAAGGTCACTATCCTATCAGTACAGTGATCCTGGATGAGAGCAGTGCCGATTACGGAGAAGTCACATACGAGATAGTGGAGAACCCTATTGAGATGAGCTATAAGAATTTCAACAACCTGCGTGTAAATGTGGGGGCAAGACTCAAACTGGGCGTGCTGACCCTCCATTACGATTTCACCTATACCCTCTATGCCACACAGTCGGTGGGCATTGGGATCAGTTTCAGGTAAAAAGCGGCATTCCGGTACTTAAAATCCATTCAGGTTCATAGTAACAGTTGGGATCAGCAGTAACCACCCGAGAAAGATTAATATGGCCATAAATGGCAAGACCCACTTGAGCCATTTCTCATAGGGTATTTTGGCAACTCCCAATACTCCTATAAGTACCGGAGAGGTGGGAGTAATCATATTGGTAAATCCATCGCCCAGTTGAAAAGCCATCACAGTAGCCTGCCTCGAAACACCGATGAGATCAGAGAATTGTGACATGATGGGCATAGTCAGTGCTGCTTTTGCTGAACCGCTTGGGATCACAACATTAATCATGGTCTGAATCAGATACATCATGCTTACCGAAGCCAGTTTGCCAAATTCCTGCATGGACTGGGCAATACTGTATAACATGGAATCGATAACCTTTCCATCTTCCAGGATCACCAGTATCCCTCCCGCAAGTCCAACCACCACTGCTGCAGAAAGTATATCCCGCATTCCTTCAATAAAAAGTTTGGTTATCTGGTTAGCACTCCGGTTCATGGCCATACCCGAAAAGATTCCCATTACCAGAAAGAGGGTGGCAATCTCCTTTACAAACCAGCCATATCCCATAACCCCTACAATCAGGTAAATAATCGTGAAAACAAGTATGTTCAGGATAAAGAAATGGACTGACCTGCGCAGAGTTACAATTCCCGATATGGCAAACAAACCGGCAATAACAGGCAGAAAACTAAAGGTGTACTCGCTGTTCCCGATGCGTAGTGTAGAACTTGGCTCAAGGATGGCAAAAACAATCATTCCCGCCAATAAAATAGCGAAGGTAATCCATGCCATCACCGGGGTCCTGTATTCCATCTGATCCAGGTCAATTCCCTCTTTCCTCCTCCAATAGCTGTCAGATTCATATACAGGCGAAGCCTTGGGATTCTTCCGGATCCGGGCAGCATAACGTAATACCCATGTGATTCCAACCAGGTTTATTACGAACCATACAAAGAGCCTGTACTCGATTCCGGAAAAGAGAGGCAGGCTGGAAAGTCCCTGGGCAATACCAATGGTAAAAGGATTCAACAGTGCTCCTGCAAATCCGAGACCGGCACCAACGAAACACATACTTAATCCAACAATGGAATCATAGCCCATGGAGATGGCCAGTGGAACAAAGATGATAATAAATGCAATGGTTTCTTCACTCATGCCAAAGGTGGCTCCAAACATGCTGAATACCAACATGATCATGGTAATAATCAAATTGTCCACCCCGAGCCTTCTAAAAAAGCTGTATCGTTCAAGCTTCCTGACCTTTCTAAGGAAGGACTGAATGCCCACATCAATGGCCTT
>Ga0255419_10298_pt1 | contig 10961 bp, 8 predicted proteins | sample ANMaggSeSYBR02J3_FD_182658 | JGI IMG/M metagenome (GOLD analysis project Ga0255419, IMG submission 182658) | Sediment cell enrichment communities from methane seep in Santa Monica Basin, California, United Staets - ANME aggregate JGI... | ecosystem: Environmental > Aquatic > Marine > Cold seeps >...
CATACTTCGTGATAAATTCAGGCTTGGTCTTTTTTATAAGCCCTATGTGGATGAACAGGAGGCCCTTAAAATTGCAGGTAATGATGCCTTTATTGAGAAAGGAAAGCAGGCCCAGGCCCGTTCTATGGTTCTTCTGAAGAATGATGATCTCTTGCCCCTGAAGGAAGGTGTTAAAGTCTATGTAGAAGGGATGACTGATCTCAGTGGCCTTAAGAAATATGCAGAGCTAGTTAAGAAACCTTCAGAAGCCGATGTGATTGTTACCCGCATCGCCACACCCTGGCAAAAACGTGAGGGAGGCAGTTTGTTTGAAAGCTTCTTTCGTGGGGGCAGACTATACTATTCCGAGGAAGAATTAGGGGAAATCCTGGGCTTGATCGGACAGAAGCCATCAGTGGTTGTGGCCAACCTTTACAGGCCATCTGTATTAACTGAAATTAATGAGCAATGCACTGCCCTGATGGCAGATTTTGACACATCTGATGAGGTGCTTGCTGATGTTCTGTTTGGGAAAAGGAAAGCGGAAGGTAAACTTCCTTTTGAACTTCCTTCAAGCAAGGAAGCTGTGGAGAAGCAGATGGAAGACGTACCCTATGATTCAGAAAACCCACTTTACCCCTTTGGATATGGCTTATAGCATAAGATATTTGAGAGGATTCTTATTTCTACTTTCCCTCCTGATTCTGTCAGGATGTGGCCCGGCTGCGGAACCTGAGGATATAAGGGAAGGCTTACCAAATATTTTATGGCTGGTAGCCGAGGATTTGAGCCCGGTGCTTGCACCCTTTGGCGACTCAACAGCAATGACGCCCAATCTGAACCGCCTGGCAGATGAGGGCGTACGCTATACCAATGTCTATTCGGTGTGTGGTGTTTGCTCTCCAAGCCGCTCAGCCCTGGCAACAGGGCTCTATCCAACAAGGATCGGGGCACACCAGATGCAGATCGGTAATATACCGCGTGAGATGATGGGGAATCCCGCTATTATGCAGTTTATCAGACAGTATATGCCCGTGGGCTTGGAGCCATACGAGGTAGTTCCGCCTCCTGAAGTAAAAATGCACAGCGAATACCTTCGCGAAAAGGGCTACTATTGTACCAACAACGCCAAAGAAGATTACCAGTTTAAGCCTTCACCCTTTTCCTGGGATGAAAGCAGTACAAGTGCACACTGGAGGAAGAGGAAGGAAGGACAGCCCTTCTTTGCAGTCTTTAATTTCATGGTCACTCACGAATCGAGAATCTGGATGAAAGCTGAGGACTCCCTTTGGGTTGATGCCAATTTGGAAGTTCCCATTCCTTCTTATCTGCCGGAGACTGATATTTCAAGAAAAGACATTCGGCGTATGTACTCCAATGTGGCTGAAATGGATCAGCGGGTAGGGGAACTACTTCAGGAACTGGAGGAAGACGGTGAACTGGAGAATACCATTATATTCTGGTATAGCGATCATGGGGGGCCTCTGCCAAGGCAAAAGCGACTTCTGTATGATTCGGGACTGAAGGTGCCCATGCTTATCCGCTTCCCCGGATCTAAAGGAGCCGGAAGCACAGAAGATCAGCTGATCAGTTTTGTTGATTTTCTTCCCACACTGCTTTCGCTGGCTGGTATCGAAGCTCCGGAATATTTAGATGGACATGCTTTTCTGGGTGAATATGTGTCCAAAGACAGCCGCCGGTATATACATGCAGCAGCCGACCGTTTTGATGAACATGCGGATATGATCAGGGCCGTAAGAAATGAACGCTTTAAATACCTGAGGAATTTTAAACCGGAGCAGGGATATTATCTTCCTCTGAGCTTCAGGGAGCAGATGGCCCTAATGCAGGAAATGCTGGTAATGAGAGATGCCGGAACCCTGGACGAAACGGAAGCACTATGGTTTCGTACAGCAAAACCGGCAGAGGAGTTGTTTGATTGTGAAAACGATCCGGAAGAACTGTATAATCTTGCCGGCGATCCAAAGTATGCTGATATACTTGCAGAACTGAGAAGCGAGTGCGATCGCTGGATGAAGGAGGTTGATGACAAGGGCTTTATTGAAGAGTATGAGATGCTTGAGCAATTCTGGCCCGGAGGGAAACAACCGCTTACAATAGACCCGTCATTTCAGACTGAGGAAAAGAATATAATAAGCATTTTAACAGATGAGCCTGGCAGTTACCTGGGTTACCAGGTCGTAGAAGAGGGAGACACACTTTCAGGCTCCTGGGAGATCTATACCGGACCTGTAAAGCTTGAAGATCAACAACAACTCTACACCATTGCTCACCGGAAAGGGTATTTGCCCAGCAAAATAGTGAAGCGGGATTAATCGGTCCTCTTTAACTGCATCAGTTCTTTGCCATCAGCATCGAACAGGTGCAGTCCGTTTTCCTTGATCTTCCAGCTCATCACCTCTGGAAGGGTCGTATTGAAAAGATCGGGAATCTTCATATTCATGCACATCATCCTGGTTCCGGCTGCTATTCCAAACCGGATGGTGTGCTCATCCAGTTCAATGAGTCCGCCAGTGAAATTATTGCAACCGTCACTTCCCATATATCCCATCTCACCTACATTAATCTCAAGCAGGGGAAGAGTAATTCCATCAGCACCCAGGACAAGGCTTTCTCCCTGGATACGATCCGCTACCCATATATCGTTGATCCTTACTTTCATATCCTGCTTTTTCTCAAGGATCTCAACCAGGGAATATTCAATGGATGAGGCATCGGCAGGAAGATCGGTAGGATCGAGATGGCGCTCTTTCACAACTAACTTATAGATATAACCCGGCTCATACTCAAATCCCATGATGGAGGTATGGAAAGATTCCCATGCTGCCGGGTTCTGGGTCTCAGATTTTTGAATCTGCAAGCACATGGTGGGTGCCACACCAACACAGGGTGCCTTTGTGCTGTTCACCCAATAGATATATTTATCTACTTGTTTGTTTCCTCCAGCGCATGACAGGAAAAATAAGGTGCTAAATAGTAAAAACAGATGTCTCATACGGCCGGATTTGTAATTGATGGCTGACAGTTCATTCCTTAAATCGATAAAGGAAGACAATGACTCCTTTTAAGGCATGTTTCTTACTTCCCTTGATTTCCAGAGTAACTTCCACTTCTGTTTTGGCAGTACCCCTCAGGTTGGTGATGGCCTTCAGCTTTAATGCTATCCTGACTTCGCTGTTGACCACAACAGGCTGACCGAATTTCAGGTTTTCGATTCCGTAGTTCACCAGCATAGTAATGTTGTTCACTTCTATGCTCTGGAACCAGAGATAGGCCAGCATCGACACGCTCAGGTATCCATGCGCAATGGTGGCTCCATACGGGCTTTCCTTTTTTGCTCGCTCCTCATCCACATGAATCCATTGATGATCAAGGGTTGCATCCGCAAAAAGGTTGATCTGCTCCTGTGTAATCTTATGATAATCTGAAGTTGCGAGATCTTTGCCTACATATTGTTCAAATTCTTCGTAGCTGTTAATGATTAGTTTTCCCATGCATATGTTTTAGGTGATAAACATAATATTAGCCAAAAGGTTTTAAAAATACCCTATTTTCCAGAGATCAGTTCAAGGCTCAGCCACTGAACTCTTGGCTCTGCTTCCGGTGTAAGGGTGAAGTAAACTTCCAGGTTCTGATCAGAGCCTTTGAGTAAAAAACTTCCACGAAGCTGGTTCTCAGGATGTACCGACCCGGTTTCAACAATATCTCCAAGCTGCTTTATCAGCTCCATGGCCTCATTTATCCTGGTCTCCCTGGAGATATCCAAATAAAGATTTGCAGCCACAATTTCCTTTTCCAGTTCCGGATCCCAGCTAAAAAGCAGTTTGATCACTTGCTCCTTTCTCTTCTCCAGGATATCGGAAACCGGTAGTTCCCTGGGGAGAAACAAGCCCTGTCTTATGAGGTCTTTCATTACCATATAGTTAGCTGTTCTGACGGTTCCTCCAACATAGGTAAGGTTGCTGAAGGCCATGATGCCCACACCATATTGAGGATAAAACATGTAGCTACTGCCAAATCCTGGCAGTCCACCATTGTGGCCCACCTCCACAACTCCCTCATAGTCTTTCATGGCCACCAGGCCAAAGCCATAGCCCCGCATAATAGGAACCGAATGATCCCCAAAACGTTGTGGATCGGTATAGTAGCGTGGATTATTCATCCTGTGCATCTCCCTGAGGGTGCTTCGCTTTACCGGGACTGATTCTGGATCACTTCCAGGAGGCCAGGCTGAAAGATGGAAGGAAATATACCTACTGAAATCTTCGATGGATGTGATTAATCCACCCATGGCTCCAAATGCACCATCATGAAGCAGGGGCTCGACTTTCCACTGCTCATCTTCCCATCTGTATCCCTGAGCCAGGAGCTCTTTAGGAACATCGCTGTATTCCCAGTAGGTATCCATCATTCCCAGGGGATGCAAGATATTATTGGTGATGTATTCCTGGTATGGTTCATCTGAAACCTGAGAGATAATATGCCCCAACAGTCCGAACCCCAGGTTGCTGTATTCGTAGTGGAGGGAGCTTACCGTTGAAAAAGTTATTCCCTCTGCCACTTGTGCCATCAAGGCTTCATCGCTAATATCCAGGAAGCGGTCACCCCATGGGTTATCTTCCGGAAATCCGGCAGTCATGGTCAGCAGGTTGAAGATGGAGACCGGAGGAGTATCGCCGGTCAGATAGGTGAGTTGATCAAGTTCCGGGATATAGGTGGAGGCTGGTTCCGACAGGGAGAACTTTCCTTCGTCCCTCAGTTTCAGGATAGCCATAGCTGTAAAGCTTTTGCTCATGGAAGCGATTCTGAAAAGGGAATGCTCCGTTGCAGGAGTACCAGTCTCCAGATTGCTGTTACCCTGAGCTCCAAAGAAGACCAGTGAATCGTCGACTACCACACCATAGACCAGGCCGGGCAGATGATGAACTGCAGCAGCTTCGGAATAGTATTGATGAGATGCTCTAAGTGCTTCTCCGATATTCTGAATTCTATTTCTTTCGCTAAAGAGTGGCGGCTCATAATTTTGGGAGAATTGAGGTGGAGTACTCTGTTTTTGGGGTTCTTCCCCGGAGTGGTTCTGACATGCACTCAGGCACACCAATTCAACGCTTAGAAGTATTATTGACAGGTTTTTCATTCAAACAAAAGAGTTGGATCCATGGGGTAACGGCCAAAAAGTTTACCATAGATGGCCAGGCCTCCAGGCATAGCCTCATCCACTTCAAAACGAATATTAACTTTACCATTTGAAGATTTCCTGAGCAGTTCCAGTGGAATATTTGACTTCAGAAGATAGCCGTAGGAGCCTGCTTCCCTGAGTTTTCCATCCCGAAGTTGAGAATACCAGGATAGCACACCACGGTGGTCTGCGGGATCATCTTCCAGATAAAAGAGATCCACCACTTTGCCATTCACCTTTACTTTCACCAGGGTAGGATATTTATAGATGTCTGTCATGGGATAGGAATTGGGATTCCTGCTGGGATCGAATGTACCCTTTCCGCGCATATAATCGCCACCTAATTCGGTAGGCTTAGGACGGTCCTTGCCATGCAGCTTCTTTGCCGACGCCTCAAATACAAGGGTAACCTTTTTCAATTCATCAAGGTTTAGAGCAGTCGGAATTTCCACATCATAGGAGAAATAGCCTGTCCCTGCACCGTTAACTTTCAGACCATCAAGGATGTTCCAATGGCCATCTGACCAGGATGCATCTGTAAAGGAAGAAGGGGAGAATGGTATGCTGCTGATCTTATTAGCATTTTCCGGAGAGTTCTGTTGTCGTTCTTCCACCAGAAAACTGGTGAAATTGAGGTGGTAGACATAGGCATTTTCGTCTCGTAAACGCAGGGTCAGGTTGTATAGCCCGGGTGTTTCCGGCATTCGTACAGAGAGAGGTGTCACTTTGCCATTGAAATAGGGGATGGACTCAAGGATCTCGCTTTTCAGAAAAACATGTTTGAATTTTCCATGCATGTCCCTTCCTGATAGTTCATAGTCCAGAATATAGTGATCGGGTGGTACCTGGTCGGTCATCACCGACAGAAAAAGGGGCACCTTGACCAGTCCGTCGGGCCTCACCGATTGGCAAAGTTCTGAACCGGTGGACAGGTATACATCACTATGCAGATGGCGCAGTTCCATATCCGGAATAAAATCTTCTAACCCGGTAAACTTTTCTGTGCGGTCGAATTTGTAATAGCCGTTCCACTCGTTGATCACATCGTGGTGTTCAGTGTAGAGCCATCCTGCAATTTTGGGGTGCTTTCTGAATTCATTCATCATGATATGGTAGTCCCAACTCCAGTCCACATCGCCTGTGCTACCCTGATAGCCCCAGACATTTCCACACTCGCTGTTCAGCATGGGAACCCGGCCCTGCTTATTTCCATTGATAAAGTTCCATTGGGAGCCTGCATAAGTACTGTCGACCACAGTTTCAAGGAATTCGCTCCATTTGTAGCCCGGCAGGTAGGCGTGCCATGTATTGAGATCGGTCTCCACATGATCATAATTGCAGGGAGAGTTATCCTCAATAAGTCTGCTTTGGTCAAGCTGTTTTGCTTCGTCAAACTTATCTTTTACCCAATCCTGGGTTTCAGGAAGGTAGGCGCGATCTTTCCCCTTACCCGAAAAGAGGCCCCATGTTTCATTAAACAAAACCCAGGAAAAGATGGAAGGATGGTTATAGTCGCGGGCAATCATTTCTCTCATGGCGTATTCCCATTCCTGCCTGGCATCCTCATCGGGTTCTCCCCAGAAATTTGGGACATCTGCCATTATAAGCAAGCCCAGCTTGTCGGCCCAGTAAAGTTTGCGTGGCACCTCCACTTTAATATGAATCCGGTTTCCATTCAGACCAATCTTCTTGGATCTGATAATCTCATCCCGCATAAATTCATCGCTGGGATAGGTGTAAAAACCCTCGGGATGGTAAGCCTGGTCAAGGCTTAGCTGCAGGTAGATGGGCCGGTTATTCAGTGCCACATAGGGGAAACCTGTACCGGGAAGATCTATAATGCTGATCTTTCGCATGCCAAAATAAGTAGAGAACTCATCAAATACAGTCTGGTTATTGTGGAGCTGGACCTTCAAATCATAGAGGTATGGATTATCCAGATCCCAAAGCTGTTGGTTTGGGATTAGGACCTCAAACTCAAGCTCCTGTTCTTTTTTAGAAATCTTCGGTGAGGATATCATCCCTGCAATCTCCTGGTTTGGAAATGAAAGATTGATATAGAGGTCTTCCTCTGCCGGTTGATCCAGCATGGCATTTATCCTGACCAGCCCATTGTCAATATCCGGAGTAAAATGGATATGACTTATGGAGATGCTACCCCGTTTTTCAAGATAGACGGTCTGCCAGATACCCTTGGCTTCACCATATCCCTGCTTCCCCTCCAGTTTGTAAGGATGGGGAGTATCATCGACTCGCAGGACCAGCTGATGGGCACTTCCGGGTTTGGTGAATTCAGTAATATCATATTCAAAAGGAGTATAGCCTCCCTTATGTTCACCAACAAGTTCACCATCAACCCACACAGTGGTAAGCCAGTCGCATGCTCCGATAACCAGGAAAGTTCTGCTCCCATCCCAGTCCTCCGGAATGTCAAGACTCCTGCTGTACCAGGCCATATTAGCCAGATTATCCAGGCCTGAGAGCTTCGATCCCCAGGGGAAGGGCACGATAATTTCATCACTGAATATGGGCCTGTTGAACCACTCCTGATCCAGTCCCTGGTCGAGACTGTCGAATTGAAATTCCCAGATGCCATTTAGATTGATCCATGAATCGCGCTGAAAATCAGGCCGGGGATGTTCGGGTAAAGGAATCTCCTGGGCATACAGGTTCATACTAAACAAGAATATGGCAAGAGCAAGACTCCCTGTACTTAGGACTTTATTCATTATCAAGCATTTAATAGTTAAGGATTATTAGGTTCATTCTGAAATGGCCACGCCCACATAGGAGTCGGCTGTACCATAATAAAGGAACCACTTTGAGTGGTACCGGACCAGTCCTTCGGCAAAGGTGGTTCCCGATTTATACTGACCCGTGACCTCATGGGGCAGGGTAGGTTTTAACAGGCAGGTATCAGAGCGGAACAGGACCTTTTCAGGATCGGCAGGATCAAAAATAATTTTTCCAACTGAATAGGTTCCCCTGGGCAGATCAGGGCTTGCATCGTCCCCTTCTGAGTTCTTTCCATTGTAGAGCAGGATAATGCCTTCTTCTGTGATTACAGCTGGCGGGCCACATTCGGTAAGCATACTGTCAAAATATCCAGACCGGGTTTCGATAACTGCCTTCAGCTCACCAGTTTCATCTACGGCTGGGAACCAGTCATAGAGATTCTCCGACCAGGCGAGATTGATAAACTGTTCGCCCCAGTACATCCAGTATTTCCCATCGATCATGGCCACCACCTGCTCTTCACCCTCAAGCCTGGTGATAATGGATCCTGATTTGGACCAGTAATCCAGAAACTTTCCATCGTAAGCCTTCGCAAAAGCGGGTCCCTTTTTTTCCCAGTGTATCAGGTCTTTTGAAAGGGCAATACTGAGCCTGGCCACATCCTGGTTCCAGGCGGTGTAGGCCATCACATAGAGTCCCTCTTCGGTAACAACCACCCTGGGGTCCTCACATCCCCCGGGATAGTCATATTGCAGAAATTCACCACTATCGGGATAGAGTACCGGAGTAGGGTAAATCTCAAAATGCAGTCCGTCTTCACTGGTGGCCAGTCCGATCCTGGAAGTTCGTCCTCCCAGAATAGCTCCCGGGTTATCTTCGGCCCTGAAAAGCATATGTATCTTGTTGTCCTTTACGATTGCAGCAGGATTAAATACGTCTGCCTTCTGCCATTGCACCAGTTCGTTTTTGATGGGGCACAGAAAAGTATAGGTAGAATCGGCACTCAGAATTGGATTCTCTTCCGGTTTTTGTAAATCCAGGAATGCAGCTTTAGTTTCGCCTCCGGTTTTCACGTCGGCGGTACATCCTGCAATAACCAGCAGGGTAAGGAGGTAGATAATTTTTTTCATAATATGTTCAAGTTTATGCCTTATCCCAGGCTTTTTTCATCAGATTCTTAGTGATCATGATTCCTTCGTGTTCACTCTTCTCCATTCCTTCGTATTCGATACCGATGTATCCCTTGAAATCAGATTCCTTTACAATCTTCATCATTCGGTAATAATCAATTTTTGTATCCTCCCCTTTTGCATTGAAGTTGTAGGATTTTGCACTGACAGCTTTGGCATAGGGGAGTAGTTCGGCCACCCCCTGATATCTGTCGTATATCTTATCGCAATCCCCCTGTGTGCTCCCCCATTTGGCTGATAAACACCAGTTTCCAAAATCGGGGAAAGAACCGAAATTGGGACGGTTCACTTCCTTAATGATTCCAGCGATCAAAGCAGCATCGGAACTGAACAAACCATGATTTTCAATGACGATATTGATATCCAGTTCTGCAGCATAATCAGCCAGTCTTGACATTCCATCCATAATAGCCATCCTGTATATTTCCCTATCGCTATCTCCGAAGGCATTGACACGCATTGTATGACAACCCAGAAGCTTTGCAGCATGGACCCATTTATAATGATTCTCCACCGATTGTAAACGATTATTTTCACTTGCTGATCCCAGGTCACCCTCATCATCGACCATCATTACAAGGTTTTTTACACCTGCATCTGTGGAACGATCTTTCATTTGCTTCCAGAATTTTTCATCCTTACCCTTGTCAGGGTAAAGACCATTAACATATTCAAGGGCATCGATATTATATTTCTCCATGGCAATGGAGGCAAAATCTACCGAATCGAGGGTGCCATCTTGAAAACTCCTGTGCAGTGACCACTGAGCCAGGGATATCTGAAGTGCTTTTTCCTGAAGGCCTTTGGAAAGCATGGGTGTGGTAGCCAGGGCAGTTGCGCCCAGTACACTGTTTCTGATAAATGTTCTTCTTTTCATTGCTAACTATTTAAGATCAAGTTGGTATAGAGCTTCGGCAAATCGTTTTCCAAGATCAATATATCCTTCGCTGTCGTAGTGCCATGTGTCAGAATAACTGTAATAGCGGGTTTCTCTGATAATAGAAGCATTCCCATCTGTTCTGGCGTATTTCTCCTGGGCATACTGTACCAGCTCCCCATGTTCCCAGACTTTCCCATCTCTGGGATCATCCCATGAATCGGATATTTTTCCAATGACCACTGGAAGGTCATCGCAGCGAAGGCTGGCACGGATCAGGTCCATCAGCCTTTTGAGATTGAAGTAATACTTGTTGGCAATTTCCTCTGTGAAGCTGGCATCGGACTCTCCCTGCATCCAGACGATGCCGGCAGGGATCAAAAAATCCTTTCTGCCATCTCCGTCTATATCGCCTACATTCATAGCAGAGCGCACTGTATGAAGGAAATGGTCATACTGGTTGATTCCTGTACTACCCAGGTAATCGGGTTCCCAGCAACCAAAGCGGCCAGTGGCCAGGCTGTCAATGGAAGTTCCGCCGCGGGAGTATTTAATTATGGCAATGCGTTCTCCCGGATAAAGTTCCTGCAGGCTGTGTGCCAGGCTTAACTCCACACCGAAACGATCGGAGTATGTATTAGAGCTGCCATCCGATTGGAAACCCGTACCGTGACCCACTTGTAAGGGCTCCCAAATTCCCAATCCACCCATAGGAAGATCATCTCCAACGGGATTGCCATGGAAGATCCAAATATCCTTATTGGGATGACTTAGGGACTCGGGCAAATCTTTGTTATAGCCAAAGCCATCCATGTTGGATTGGCCTCCAAGGTAGTACACCCGAACAGAATCGGATCTCAGGTCCTGTGCAACTAGTGATGGCTTAACTGACAATGAAATTATTCCTGCAGCAAGTACCAGGTTAAGCCATTTGAATACTCTATTATTCATAGGGCTGTTTAATAAAAAGGGTATATTC
>Ga0255419_10301_pt1 | contig 10936 bp, 7 predicted proteins | sample ANMaggSeSYBR02J3_FD_182658 | JGI IMG/M metagenome (GOLD analysis project Ga0255419, IMG submission 182658) | Sediment cell enrichment communities from methane seep in Santa Monica Basin, California, United Staets - ANME aggregate JGI... | ecosystem: Environmental > Aquatic > Marine > Cold seeps >...
CCCGCCCAGCGTAGGCAGCAGCGCATCCGGCCGCTCCCTTTCAATAATCATTGCAACAGCCTCAGGTGTTACAGGTTCGATGTAGGTTTTGTCGGTCATTTCGGGATCAGTCATGATGGTTGCAGGATTACTGTTTACAAGTACAACTTCAAATCCCTCTTCTTTTAAAGCCTTGCATGCCTGTGTGCCCGAGTAGTCAAACTCACATGCCTGGCTGATAATAATAGGGCCTGCGCCTATGATTAGAATCTTATTTATGTCTGTACGTTTTGGCATTTATCCGTTCATCATTTTTTTAAATTCATCAAAAAGATATCCCGCATCGTGGGGACCAGGAGATGCTCGAGGAATCGGTTTTAGGCTGGAAAGAGTATGAACTTGAAGTGATGCGGGATAGAAATGACAATGTTGTGATTGTCTGTTCCATTGAAAATATGGATCCAATGGGGATACACACAGGTGACAGTATTACGGTTGCTCCAATTCAGACCTTGAGTGACAAAGAGTACCAGGTAATGCGGGATGCATCAATTGCAATACTCCGTGAGATCGGTGTTGATACCGGGGGATCTAATGTTCAGTTTGCCGTTGATCCGAAGAACGGCGAAATGATCGTAGTTGAAATGAATCCAAGAGTATCTCGCAGCAGCGCTCTTGCCTCCAAAGCTACAGGTTTTCCTATTGCCAAAATTGCGGCCAAACTGGCTGTGGGATATATTACCGGAGAAACCTTTGCATCCTTTGAACCGACCCTTGATTACTGTGTTGTAAAAATACCGCGCTGGACATTTGAAAAATTTCCCGAAACCCGGGATTTTATTACTACATCCATGAAATCCGTGGGTGAGACCATGGCTATCGGCAGGACGTTTAAAGAAGCTCTTCAAAAAGGTTTAAGATCCCTTGAAATCGGCAGATTTGGATTTGGCGCTGATGGAAAGGATGAAAGCCTGCCGACAAAATTCGAAATTGAGCAGAACCTGGCAACAGCTAATTCTCAGAGAATTTTTTACCTGCGATATGCATTGCAAGCAAAAATGTCGATTCAGTCCATTTATGAATTAACAGGTATTGATCCTTGGTTCTTATACCAGCTTCAGCAGATTGTGGATCTTGAACAAAAAATTGCCGGGACTGAAAACGAAATTTCCGAATCGCTTTTGGTGCAGGCAAAATCGTGGGGATTTTCAGATATTCAAATTGCCCACTTAACCGGCACAACCGAAGATGCTGTTAAAGAAAAACGAAAAGAACTGAATTTACGTCCGGTTTATAAACTGGTTGATACCTGTGCAGCCGAATTTAAGGCTGCTACGCCTTACTACTATTCCACATACGAGTCCGAATGCGAGGCAAGAGTTTCCGACAGGAAAAAAGTTATGATTCTCGGCGGCGGCCCAAACAGAATCGGCCAGGGGATCGAATTTGATTATTGCTGCGTCCATGCTTCATTTGCTCTTGCTGAAGAAGGGATTGAAAGTATTATGGTCAACAGCAATCCCGAAACCGTCAGCACTGATTATGATACATCCGATAAGCTTTATTTTGAGCCGCTGACAAAAGAAGATGTACTCCACATTGTTGAAACGGAAAAGCCCATGGGGGTCATTGTGCAGTTCGGCGGCCAGACTCCCCTTAATCTTTCCACTGTCCTGTTTGAGGCAGGAGTACCAATTTTAGGCACTCAGCCTGAGAGTATCGACCGGGCCGAAGATAGAGAGCTTTTTCAGGCGATGTTAAAAAAACTGGGCCTGGTCCAGCCGGATAACGGAACGGCTATATCAGTAAATGAAGCCGTGGTCGTGGCTGAAGCAATCGGATACCCTGTTATTGTCCGGCCTTCATACGTGCTGGGCGGAAGGGCCATGAAAATCGTCTATGATCAAAAAGATCTGAAGAATTTCACAAAAATTGCTATTGCCGCATCACCGGAGCATCCTGTACTTATCGACAAGTTTCTTGAGGATGCCGTTGAAGTTGATGTGGATGCCATTTCAGACGGCTTGACAACCACCATATGCGGTATCATGGAGCACATTGAAGCGGCAGGCGTTCATTCAGGAGATTCTGCCTGCGTACTTCCTCCATACAGCATAAATGCTTCTATGGTTGATGAAATTGCCAGGGCAACAAAAGCCATGGCAGCGGAATTGAATGTTATCGGCCTTATGAATGTTCAGTATGCAATCAAGGACAAACAGTTGTATGTCCTTGAGGTTAATCCCAGGGCGTCCAGAACAATTCCATTTGTAAGCAAAGCAACCGGTATATCTTTTGCAAAACTCGCCACAAAGGTTATGCTTGGTAAAACGTTAGAAGATCTTGGCATGACCGAAGAAAAGATCCCGATGCATGTTTCGGTTAAAGAAGCGGTTCTTCCCTTTAACAGGCTGCCTGATGTTGATACTCTTCTTGGCCCGGAAATGAAGTCAACAGGAGAAGTCATGGGAATAGATTCCGAATTCGGACCAGCATATGCCAAGGCACAGCTTGGCGCAGGACAGAATCTCCCTCCTGCCGGCAGCGTGTTTATCAGTGTGCAGGAAAGTGATAAACCGTCAACCCTTGAGGTAGCGTCACAATTTTACGATATCGGCTTTAAAATTATTGCGACTAAAGGAACCTCTTCATTTTTGATTAATAACGGTATACCGAATAAAAAGATAAACAAAGTTTCCTCAGGCAGGCCCCATGCTGTTGATGCCATCAAGAACGGAGAAATTCAGCTCATTATTAATACCGGCTCAGGGGATGAATCACGGCGTGATGGGTACATGATAAGACGTGCCGCCATTAAATTCAACATTCCCTATACGACTACAATTGCCGGAGCAATGGCTATATCAAGAGGGATTAAGGCACTTAAAGAAAGAAAGCTTTCGGTAAAAACTTTGCAGGAATATTATTAGAGGAGCAGCCCTTCGGGCTTTAAAGAGCGGCCTTCGGCCTTGAGGAGCGCTTCGCTTGAGGAACGGCCTTTCAGGCTTCGCCTCTGGCTTCAGACTACGCTTTCCAAGCTACGCCGTGACAAGCGGCCTTGAGTTTTTGCCTCAAGCGAGGCGCTCATCAAACAAACTGCTCATCAAGCAAAGCGCTCATTGAGCGCAGCGCTCCATCAGCGTAGCGCTCTTTGAGCAAAGCTCAAAATTTAGAGGTAATATGGACACAGAACCTGAAACACAGATGCGACAGCTTGCAGGGGCGGGTGAAAAACCTCGTGACTCATGCGGAATTTTCGGTATTCACGGGCATCAGGAAGCAGCAAAGCTTACATATTTTGGGCTATATGCTTTGCAGCACAGGGGGCAGGAGAGTGCCGGAATTGCTGTTGTAAACAACAAAAGAATAAGTGCTCATAAAGGGATGGGCCTTGTACCCGATGTGTTTGACATAACCCATCTTGAGCATTTGCACGGGAAAAGCGCCATAGGGCATGTAAGATATTCTACAACCGGCAGCTCCATTCTTACCAATGCCCAGCCATTTGTCGTTAATCACAGAAACAAGTCATATGCCGTTGCCCATAATGGAAACATTGTAAATGCTCATATGCTCAAAAATGAGCTTGAAGAGGCAGGTTCAATTTTTCAAACAACCATGGACAGCGAAATTTTTCTACACCTTTTTGTAAAAAATCTGAAATACGGTCTTGAGCAGGCTTTGCTGGAAACAGTATCCAGGTTAAAGGGTGCATTTTCTTTTATAGTACTGACAAGCCGGGGAGAAGTAATCGGAATAAAGGACCCAAACGGTTTCAGACCCTTGTGCCTTGGTAAATTAAACGGAAAATACGTTCTGGCATCTGAAACATGTGCTCTGGATCTGGTCGAAGCCAAATTTATCAGAGAGCTTGATCCCGGTGAAATTGTTATTATTAGCGAAGATGGCATTAAGAGTATAAAAACTAATATTAATCCAAAACGAAGTTTTTGTATATTTGAATTCATCTATTTTGCAAGACCGGACAGCACAATTTTCGGGCATAATGTCTATCAGACAAGAAAGGCCCATGGCAGACGCCTTGCCAAAGAAGCCCCCGTGGAAGCTGACCTTGTAATGCCTTTTCCGGACTCCGGGACTTATGCCGCTTTAGGCTATTCTGAAGCTTCGGGCATTCCGTTTGAAATGGCTATGATCCGAAACCACTATGTTGGCAGAACTTTCATTCAGCCCACCCAGAGTATGCGCGATTTTGGTGTCAGGGTTAAGCTGAATCCTGTAAAAAAGCTTCTAAAGGGTAAGGATATCATTATTATTGAAGATTCGATAATACGGGGAACAACTGTTAAAACAAGGGTAAAGTCACTCCGCAAGCTTGGAGTTAAACGAGTGCATTTGCGTGTGAGTGGCCCTCCTCACCGGTTTCCGTGTCATTACGGCATCGATTTTTCAACAAAAGGTGAGCTTATTGCTGCAAGCAAATCAGTTGAAGAGCTTAGAGATTTTCTTGGGCTCGATTCGCTGTATTATCTCAGTCTTGAAGGACTTTTGAAATCTACCGGTATCGAAAACCCTGAAAACTATTTTTGCAAAGCCTGTTTTGATGGACTTTACCCTGTAAAATTCGATGAGGATCTTTCCAAAGACTGTCTTGAAAAAGGATAAATAGTCTGCTAAAGGATAAACATCCGGTAAAACGAAACCTGAATTTTGTGAGGCTGTTATGATTGAGTCAAAATATCTAAAAGAGAATATAGAAAATATACAAAAGCTGCTGACAATTCCGGCGTTGAGAAATTTTGAGACCAGAAGTCTTGGAAAATTGCTCAGGCTCAGCAAAATACGACAATATGAAGACGGGGAGCTTATTATAAAAGAGGGAGACTTGGACCCCTGGCTTTATTTTCTTCTTTCAGGCAATATACGAATAACAAAAGAAGGCCTCGATATCGGCACAATCGACAGGAGGGGTGAAATTTTCGGTGAGATGAGAATCGTAGACAGCCTCAGTAGATCAGCATCGGTATTCGCAACAGGTAAAACCGTTTGCCTGGCGGTTGACACCTCAGCTAAGGACAGACTTTCTCATGAAGGGACAAAAGACGAAAGACTCGATTTTTTGCTGTTGCTGTACAGAATTTTTGCAGAATACATGTCCATACGACTGCGACTGACAAACGAAGAGCTGATTAAGTCAAAAAAGCGCATTGAGCAACTTAAATCCAAATGAAATGAAAAAAACCGTTTCCTTTTCAAAAAATGCGATAAATGTTTTTTTTCATATCCTGACAAGTTGCAACCTTAAGTGCCGACATTGTTACATTAATACAGAGCAACACGGAAAAAACAAACTCCCCATATCTACAATTAACGCGTGGCTGGGTATATTTACTAAAAAAAGCATCAAAACCAACGTCATTTTTTTAGGTGGTGAGCCCACCATGCATCCCGACCTTTCCCTTGCCATAAAAAAAGCAGGAGACCTTGGCTGCAATTCCATTACAGTAGATACAAACGGATACCTTTTTAATGATATCCTTTCAAAAGTCAAACCGGAAGATCTTGATTATTTCAGTTTCAGCCTTGATGGTGCTACACCGAAAACAAACGACTGGATAAGGGGAAAAGGATCATATGACACATGCATTGCCGGTATCCGTGAGGCAGTCTCAAGAGGTTTTGCAACAAGTCTTATTTATACAGTGAGCAGAGCCAATTTACATGAATTTAATATGATGGTACCGCTTATTAAGGACCTTGGCATAAACAGGTTTTTTATACAGGTCATCGGTCTCAGGGGAAAGTCCGCAGAAGATGGTCCGGAAAAGAGCCAGGTTTTGCATTCGCAATGGCTTGGCACAATTCCTGAAATAGCCAAAAAGGTAGCCGAACTCGGTGTAACAGTCACATACCCAAAAGTCTTTTTAGGCCCAAAGGAAATTTTTGAGTGTGCTGGTCTGGTTGCTAAAAATTATTTTATCTTTCCAAATGGCCGGGTGTACAAATGCCCTCTGTGTGAGGACTTTCCGATACACAGCTTGGAAATCAAAAACAACAAACTGGTTAAAACCAAAAGGATAAACGAAAGCAACCTATTTAAGCTTAACATTCCGGAAGGGTGTGTGATGAACAAGCTCATTCAGCCTGAAAATTTGTCATACAATAAAGATGGCATACCTGAATACAAGATTGCGTGTTGCCTGTTGAAAGAGGAGATCAAAGGCAATTAGCGAACAACCCCAAGTCTTGATTCGATTAGTATTACACGTTAAATCTGAAATTAATAATATCCCCATCCACAACCTCGTAGGTTTTTCCCTCAAGCTTTACCGTTCCTTTCTTTTTGGCTTCCTGGAAGGTTCCGGCTGACATAAGGTTTTCATAAGAAAGAACTTCCGCTCTGATGAACCCTTGTTTTATATCCGTATGAATGGCACCTGCAGCATCAATAGCTTTCGTTTCTTTTTTAATGGTCCATGCCCTTACTTCATCTTCACCAACTGTAAAAAAAGAAATCAGACCTAAAAACTCATAAGACCGCTTGATAACCCTGTCCATGGCAGACTCGGTTATATTGAACTCAGCTAAAAATTCAGACGCTTCTTCTGCCGACATCTGGGCAAGTTCCTGTTCCAGTTTGCCACGTATCACCATACAATTTTCCTTAGAGTGTAGTCCTTTTGCTTCAGGCAGTTTATCATCGTCATCTTCGTTGTTAAATAAAACAAGCATCGGCTTTCCTGATATAAAGGCATACCCCTTTAGAAGATGTGCGGACGCCAGATCCGGGTATTTTCTTAACGGGGTTTCAGTTTCAAGTATTTTAAGGCATTCGTTTAATAAAGAAAGTTCTTCTTGGATTACCTCTTTGCCCCTTTTTTTGTCCAGCTCAAGGCGCTCAAGGCGTTTTTCAATCACAACAAGGTCGGCTATAATCAATTCCTGATCGAGTTTAATAAAATCCTCGCAGGGTGAAGGATTATCAAAACCGTAGCCGCCAAAGTTACGAACTACATGGATAAGCGCATCACAATCTCTTACTCCTGTCCAGATATTTTCCTTGGACGATTTCTCCTTTCCCTGATGCACCATGCCCGGAAGAAAATACTCCACCTGGGCATAAATAGTCTTTTTCGGTTTATACATTTCGCTAAGAACATCTATTCTATTATCAGGCACATAAATAGTGCCGATAAGGCTTTCACTTTTATGCCCTTCATCCGGAATATTTTTGGTTAATGCTTCAAATACGGTAGATTTGCCTGACCTGGGAAGGCCAATTATTCCTGATTTCATTTTTTATATTCTTTCATAGTTGCTACAGTTAGAAGTCAATTAGTATCTGTTAAGGAATATTATATTACCGCCCATTCGCTCCGCTCATTCGAGGCACAGAGAGCGCAGGGGAACATTTTTTTGTTTGCCGGGAGACGACGACAAACAAAAACCATCAATCCTGCTTTCAGCAGGAATTTCCGGCCGAAGGCCCGAGCTATTTATTGAGAATTGGCATCTCCCGATTCTCAATAAGAATTTCCTCTCTGCGTTCTCTGCGGCTTTGCGGTGAACCATTTCTTTAATTTGGTATGAAATATCTCAACACAGTTACCCGCCTGAATAGCTATCATTCTTTTATATTAGTATGCGGCGTTGGTTGCACCCATCTGTTTTTGTCACCATCGTAAAACCACTTGTCGGGAAATCCGCGTCGCTCAACAAATGTCGGGCTTTCCGCCCAGGAAACCAGCTCTTCGTATGCTTGGTGAATTTTTCTGAATGCGTCAGTATCACCACCCAGGTCGGGGTGATGTTTCTTGGCCTGAGTACGGTATGCACTTTTTATGAGCTTTTGCAATTGAGGTGTGTTCAGCTCTGTTCTCCCTATCTTCAGGTGAATCAATGATTTTCCTTTAACAACAGGAATCTTTATTTCCAGCGGCTTAACGGAATCTGCCTGTGCATTCGTTCGATTCGCCTTTTCAAGCACATGACGCGAGGCAAGATATTTCCTGTTGGTTCGTTTTCTTTCAGTCCACCATGCATTCCCCAAAATATCCGCCATTTTGCTGAAATCATCTGCAGGTTTATTGTTGCCGGAATGAGGAAAAATAAAGCTGTATATTTCTTTAGCATTAAACGGCAGCAGGTCCATGATTATAAAGGTTTCAGTAAAATAAAAGGTAGCATAACGTATGTTTAATGCCTTTAGCAAGCCGGTTCGCATGTCCAGTTTATACCTTAGCCTCTGGCGGCAATCTATGGAACAATACCTGCGTTTTCCCATATTTTCTGATGTACCGCAGGAAAGGCACATGTTCGGTTTCCTGCCGTCAGGCCTGGATTTATTCTTTTTCATCAAGAAGTCCCTTTAGCAGACTTTTTGCCGTATCCTCGTAAGGTGCATATTTTTTCTTTTTAAATACTTTCTTGAACTTTTTCGATTCAAAGATTTCCTTTTCAAGATTGTCTTTTGCAATAGCTTTAAGATCAGGACGAAATTTGGGGGAAGAAAAAGTTCCGGATACAAGCACAGGCACCTTAACTTCCGAACGTTTCATTTTTTTCTTATCCGCTTTACTTGTCGTCACGACTACAGGCTCAATCCTGAATTTCAGTGTTTCGCCCGGCAGGTTGGCTTTTCCGGAAACAGCCACCCGAATAAGTGTTGACACCATACGGGTATCGGTTGTTCTGAAAAGTCCGTCGGTAATTGTAAAAGGCGCATAAAGTTCGCTGAACCTAGTTTCAGGTTTTTTATTGCTTTGCCCGGCAAAGCCATAAGCGCCGTCTGTGTTCCTGACCATTGCAACCAGGTCAATTCCCTTAACAGCTCCATTTTTAATACTAAACTCCCCTTTGCCGTTTAGTGTTTTCATGATCTTTTCGGCATCGTCTCCCGACATACTGAGTGAAACCCCTGCTTTGACAGTTCCTTTAAGAATATCTTTTTCTAAAATATCCTTGATAAGCGGTTCACACTCAATGTTATTAAGCTTAAGTTTGATATTGCTTTGGGGAGTATTCTTTTTGGCATTCAGCGTCACTTTGCCGGACATGTCTCCGTTGTACAGCTTCATCGTGAGGGGATTTATGTGAAAGATTCCGTTTTTACCGGAAACTTTGACATTAATATCTTGAGCTGTTGTTTTATTAATTTTTACTTTACCTGCGCGTATAGAGCCGTTTAAAACAAGGCTGCGAAGCGAAGAATAGTCCGTTTTTGAGCCTGGTTTTTTTGAAGTCGTCTCACTTGAACCGGATTTCTTGTTTGCATCAGATTTTTTGCCGGTTTTTGGTGGCAAGTATCTATTAAGGTCGATGCGGTCAAGTTTGACATCGAATGTCAAATCTGGTCTGGAAAAATCTTTTGCACTGACAGAAAATTTGAGTTTTGATTCATCTATATTAAGGATTCCATCTGAAACCGATATTTTTTGAGGATTTCCCTTAAGATGGGCTTTAAAGGCAACTTTATTTAAAGCTCCGGGATCTGACCGGCCTGCCGGAATTGGCCGGCCTGTTTCGGATAGCAGTTTCCGGAGCGAAAATGGTGATACGTCAACAGCAAGGTCAAATTCGGGATTTTCAGCAGGGTTATCGACACGGCCTTTCAGATTTATAGCCAGTTGCTTCAGCGCATTGACGGAAATATCAAAAGGAACTGCTCCCCTGCCAGGTTTTTCTCCCACAGGCCAAAGGCTTCCATTTACTGAAACAGGATGTCCATCCATTCGAGCAGAAAATTTAAGATTAACCGGCCGGTCTAAAGAAACATCAAGAAGTTGCAGGTTTAAATCGGAAATTTCATTTTTTTCTTTTTTTGAATGATCAATCCAGAGAATAAGACCGTTATTAATAGAAAGATCGCCAACGACAAGTGACTTTAATGAAAATTCTTTTACGGGTTCACCCTCGACCGGTTTTATTTCATTCTTTTTAGATTGAGCCGATCTTTTTTCTTTCCACTCCCATGTTGTTTTTCCGTCCTTTTGTTTTATCAGGGCAATCCGGGGCTCATTCAACACGATGTGCCTGATCTGAATATCCTTGAATTTAGAAAGAAGAAGCGGAAGAAGCTTTACCCTGATTTCAAAAGATTTTACAGATACAAAGTCCTTTTCATCAAAACCAGGCGGATTTCCCAAATGAAGGTCGGAAAGAGAAACACCTGCCCACGGAAAAAGAGAGGCCTTAAATTTTTCACCCATTGTAAAAGGCCTGCCAACAGCTTCGGAAACCCGACGCTCAATATAAGGCTTATACTTCTGCACATCCATAAACACAGGAAAAAGCAAAAGCATCGCTATCACCACAACGGCAAGGAATCCAACGACTATCATGAACCATTTAATTATTTTTTTCACTATTCACCTCTTTAATTTCACCTAAAATCCAATGTAATCGTATGCACTAGTGGCACAGGTGTCAACAAGAAAGGAACCCAGACACAACAGGATGGAAAATGCCTGTAACTTGATATTAAAATGCAATTATTTTACAGGGTTATGGAAGTTATGGAGGGACCTATGTTTTATTAAATTAATAACCTAGAGGGTGTTAAGAACTCGCGAATTTATCAGGTTATCAGTTTTCAGGAAAATAAACTTTTATCAATAGCTTTTTCGCGGGCAGCTTCACGAGTTATTTTGCTTTGACCTATAAGCTGTTTAAGATGTTGGTCCATGCTCTGCATTCCCACGGATGTTCCGGTCTGAATAATCGAACTTATCTGAGATATCTTTCCCTCTCTTATCATGCTGGCAAGCGCCGAAGAGCCTATCAGGATTTCAACTGCCGCACATCGCCCTTTGCCGTCTTTTGTTTTAAGAAGCTGCTGGGCTATTACCGCTTTTAAAGATTCAGACAGCATGGTGCGTGTTTGCGCCTGCTGGTCAGTAGGGAATGCATTGATTATCCGATCTATGGTTTTTGCCGCACTGTTTGTATGGAGCGTGCCAAAAACAAGAATTCCGAGTTCTGCACATGTCAGGGCAAG
>Ga0255419_10306_pt1 | contig 10859 bp, 8 predicted proteins | sample ANMaggSeSYBR02J3_FD_182658 | JGI IMG/M metagenome (GOLD analysis project Ga0255419, IMG submission 182658) | Sediment cell enrichment communities from methane seep in Santa Monica Basin, California, United Staets - ANME aggregate JGI... | ecosystem: Environmental > Aquatic > Marine > Cold seeps >...
GAAATTAAAAGCAAGGTGTTTCTTTTATTTAGCATTTCTAAATATTCTTACATGAACATTGTCTACGCGCAACGCATTGATTTCTAAAATTTTTTTATTTACTAAGTTTGTCGATAAAATCTGGCAGCGGAGCTGGTTTATATTCTCCATATACTGCCCGCTCTGCTAAAGCCATCAGACGCTGATGCGGGCCTTTTATAGATGCGATTTTTGCATTCAAACGATGGAAGAGTGTGCGCGGCTTGGTCCAGGGGCAGACTGCCATACAGATGCCGCAGTCAGTCCCGTTTACGTGCCAGTAAGAATAACACTTCTTCTCGTCCAACTTCCATTTCATCAGGCCATTATTTAGTGTCTTTGCTTCACTTGAAATTGCACCAGATGGGCATTCATCTACACATATGAAACACTGCTCGCAAAAAGACTGTACGCCAATATCAACCGGTTGATCGTGTGCTAACGGCATATCTGTTGTGACAACCGATATGCGCACGCCAAGCCCGTATTCTTTGGTCAATAAATATCCCGCCCGCGAGAGTTCCCCTAATCCGCTGTCCACAGCGACTGGAACAACCAGAACTTGATAATTACTGAAATGATGCGCTCGCGCAGAATATCCTAGCTGCCGGATATATTCAGCCAGTTGCACGGCTGTCCAGGCACTGCGAGCATAGGCCTGCCCAGATGCAAGGAGTGTTGGAAAATGCGGGGCTGATCTCAGCAAGCCAAGATCCATGCGGAAACCCATCGCGATGGCGCTTGTATGTTCGTACAGGTTGATTGGTGTCCCCCACGGCTCATATCCAGTTTTGTCTCCCCCGGTTGAACCCACATGACTGTAAACCCATTCCTGTCTTAAGGGTCCCACACCAACTAAATCTGCACCATAGGATTTTGCGATGAATTTAATCTTCTGATTGGCTCGCTCGGGAGAGAAATCCATCTTTTCTTTTGCCGGCTCCCCACTAACGATTACCTCCGAGCCAATCATATCGGTCAATTTAAACTGCGCGCGGAATATGGATGCGTCAGACGGGTTTAATCCACCCAATGGCTGTTTTTTATTCAATTTAATGTGGAACTTTACCTCATCTGGATGTTCAGTGAAATATTTTTTATATTGTTCACTATCGATCCCAAAAGAACGGATCAAGTCCTGCCGCGCAAAAAGCATGTCGCGCTCATCAAAGCGATAGATATCCCCCTTAATATCTTTTTCATATGTAGGTCTCTTAGGCACGAAATATACTTAGTATAAGATCATTCTGCAATCCAAGGCAAGCGTACCTCCTCCATTCGGAAACACACGCAGTGGGTTGATCTCGATCTCGCTGATCTGAGGTATGTCGATTGCTAACTGGCTGATCTTCAATATTACTTCTTCAATCGCACTGATATGATAGGTTTCCCCCCCCCGCCAGCCATTTAATAATTGGTATGCTTTTGTATTTTGTATCATCTTAGATGCATCTTCGGATGTCAACGGTGCAATCCGGAAAGCTACATCCTCAAAAAGCTCAACAAAAATTCCGCCCATCCCAAACATGATCAACGGCCCAAAGCTGGGGTCGCGTTTCATACCAATGATTACCTCTTTTCCTTCCGCAGCCATTTTCTCAACCAGTATTCCGTCAATTACTGCCTCCGGGTTAACCCGCAGCATATTATCTATGATGCGCTGATAAGCGTCTTTCAATTCTGCTAGATTTTTAATATTTACAACCACAGCCTGCGCATCTGATTTATGCATTACATCTTTTGAGACGCCTTTTAAGACTACCGGGTAGCCAAGCGCTTCAGCTGATATTTGCGCGTCTTGAACGCTGTTTACCAATTGGCCCGATACAATAGGGATACCGCAGGCTTCAAGCACATCACGAGTGAGATGCTCACCCCATAATTTTAGGTCAGGCTGTTTTCTCAATAACGAGAGCACATTTACTTTAGACGAACTCTCAATCTCTTTTGCAATTACAATATCCTTTTTTAAATTCTTTCCATGTTTTAATAGCGATCCAAACATGACACCTACCTGAGTAGGATAATCTATCATTGGAATCTTATTTACGTGCAGCATATCGCGGGCTTCTTGTATGCTCGTGTAGCCCATCAAACAGGCTATAATCGGTTTATTGGTCTGTTTGGATGCGTCAATAATTGCCTCCGCGATCTTGACTGGATTTACCAGCGACTGTGGAACGAGTACCGCCAGCGCCATATCGACGCTCTCATCCTGCAGTGCTTTTGTGAGTGCATGAGCATATTCCTCTTCCGCCGCGCCACCCAGCATATCCACCGGGTTAGCAACTTGAGCAGAAGGATTCAATTTATCCTTCAATAAACTTTGTGTTGTTTTAGACAATTCAGCAAGAGCAACGTTGTTTTCAGAAAAGCTATCTGATGCCAATGCGGCTGGTCCGCCAGAATTGGTCACAATGACCGCTCTATTCCCACCAGGTGGCTTGAGCCAATCCAGAGCCATTGAACAGTTCAACAAATCTTGGATCGTACGCACCTCAATCATCCCGCTTTGTGTGAACGCAGCTGTGTACGCAGTGTGTGATCCGGCCAATGAACCTGTGTGTGATGAAACCGCTTTTGCGCCTTCTGCGCTTCTGCCCGCTTTGAGCACAACGATCGGTTTGTTCCGCGTCACTTCACGCGCGGCGCGAACAAATCGCCCGCCATCATTTACTCCTTCGATATAGGCAGAGATAACTGTTGTGTCCTCATCATCAGCCAAATACTCGATCATATCTGTTTCGGTAACATCCGCTTCATTTCCCAGACTTAAGAAATGTGAAAACCCAATTCCCAGGTGGATGACATGATCAACCACGCCACCACAGACTGCACCGGATTGAGAAATGAACCCAATTCCACCAACAGCAGGAATTCCACGGATAAATGTAGTATTCAGTCCTGTGCTCAGGTTCATTGTTCCAACGCAGTTTGGACCAATCATGCGCATTTCAAATTTTTCGATTATTGAAATAAGCTCTTTTTCCAAATCAACCCCACCTCCACCGACCTCTTTAAACCCTCCGGAAATAACTGTAACCGCCTTGACTCCTTTTTTTCCACAGTCCATGACCACCCCCGCGATCAATTTGGCAGGGAGAATAATCACAGAAAGATCAACCTTGCCTTTTACTTCTAAAATATTTCCGTAGCATTTCAAACCGAGGATTTCTTTTTCTTTGGGATTAACAGGGTAAACAGTACCGCTATATCCATAACCTAATAAATTTTTTACAATCCCATTGCTTAATTTATTAGGGTTCTTTGATGCGCCAATTACTGCTACGCTTGCAGGGTTAAAGAATGGAGTTAATGGTTGCCGCATTTGCATCCTGTGTTATTTGTGAATATAGATTTTTCGTGTCAGCCAATAGATATCCGCCCACTATTTGATGAAGGTTTCGGTAGTTTGGGGAGAAGCCAGTCATGAAAAGCACCAACACTTTGGCAATTGAATAGGATGGACGATACAAAATATCGGTTTTCATATTTTCTCCACATTAAGTATATTTTCCTACTTGAATTATATAGGACATTACTACTTTGCTGTAACAAAACAGGATTTTATCCCTACCCAAAATGCTTACTTTATGTTAAACTACTTTTCGGTAAGCTAACCAGATTTGGTTACCTTTCCGCCTTTGATAACACATCCATGTGTTTTTCAAGGGCATACCCAAGGAAAGGAGGAATCCTTAATGCATAATTACGAATTAGTTATTATTATCCATCCTGATCTGGATGACGAGGCAATTGAGCAGTCATTAGATCGCATCAAAGGTTGGATTACAGATGGTGATGGAAACATTGACAAGATCGACAAATGGGGCAAACGCCGCCTTTCATACCAGATCCAAAAACAAAATGAAGGTATATATTATCTTCTGGATGTTTCAATGCTCCCTACATCGATTGCAGAATTAGAGAGAAATTTAACAATTCTCGAACCCGTAATGCGGCATATGATCGTCGCAAAATAATGTTTTTTGATTGGGTACTTAACCAGTCATCCAAAATTTAGGAGTTGATATGGCAGAAGAAAGAAATCGAAGTTCCAGCAGTGGAAGTTCCGAACAGAGACCAAAACGGCGGTTTAATACGCGCTTTGTGCGAAAACCAAGATACTGCCAATTTTGTTCGGATAAAACACTGGTAATAAATTATAAAAATACAACAGCACTAAGAAAACTTACTACTGAAGAAGGTAAGATCAGACCACGGCGCCAAACCGGCACATGCGCAAAACACCAGCGTGCTGTTGCCCGAGAAATTAAACGTGCGAGGCATATTGCCCTACTGCCATTCACTGGCGGCACTTGGGAAGAAAAGATCCGTTAATAACAAATGGAGTAAAAAATGTCTCCACAAAAAAAAAGAAAAAACAAAAAGCAACCCCCGCATCCGTGCCATCAAAGAAAAGAAAAGAACCAAACTTATCTTGATTGGTTTCATCGTCACCGCAGCGGTAATCCTGAGTATGGTCGGGTATGCAGTTCTAAGAACGACGTTTTTAAAAAACTTTATTTCTGTCGTAAAAATAGCTGACCAGAAGGTTGATAACGATTATTTTGAAGCACGGGTTCGGTTAGAGCGTAATTCTTATATACAACAATTTCAAATGCTCTATACACAGTACCAGCTATTAAGTGAAGATCCCGGCTCAGCAGAATATTTTGAGCAGCAGCTTCAACAAGTTGCGTCTATCCTCGACGATGTCGAATCATTTGGCGAGATGGTACTTAACAACATAATTGATGATGAAATAATCGCAATACAGGGGAGAGAAATGGGAATTGATGTAAGCGAGAGTGAAATTGACACTCTGATGCAGCAGCTCTTTAACTATTTCCCTGACGGAACTCCAACGCCTGAAGTCCAACTAAGTGAATATGCAACACCTACTGTATCAAAAACACAGGAGGCAATCCTTGGCAGCACTGCTACGCCAGATATGGAAGAAACCGAATCTGAGGAAATTGAAAATGGAGAAGATGAAAACGCTTCGAGTGATGAAACAATCATCGAAGCGACCATAGAACCTTCACCAACAATTACAGCAGCAACTCAAACTCCTGGGCCAACTGCAACTCCCTATACTGAGGAAATGTTCCAGATAGCACTTAACAAATATATAGAGGACCTGGATGCGATTGATGTCAGTAAAACATATCTGCGCAAATATATCTATTACTATCTTATGAATCAGAAAGTACGTGATGCTGTAACAGCAGACGTTCCTTTAGAGCAGGAGCAAATTTGGGCACGCCATATCCTCGTACCGACAACAGCTGAAGCAATTACTGTTTTAGCACGCCTCGGAAATGAAGAATGGAATGATGTCGCAGCAGACGTTTCGCTTGATACCAGCAACAAGGACAGCGGAGGTGACCTGAGATGGTTCTCACGCGGCCAGATGGTCACTGAATTTGAGGAAGCCGCCTTTGCTCTTGAGGTCGGCCAGATCAGCGACCCGATCGAAACACAGTTCGGATGGCATATTATTCAGCTCGTCAATCGGGGTATCCGCCCACTCAGCCCAGCAGAATATGAAAATAACCAAAACATTTTCTTTGAAGAATGGTTTACGGGAATTAAAGAAAATGCTGACATAAAGATAAATAATATTTGGAAAGACATTGTGCCAGCTGATCCCGTTATTATATTTGATGAACCAGCAGTAAATTAGACATATCGAGGTTGATAAATAATCAGCCTCGAATTTTTTTAATGAACCATTTCCTCTGTCAGTTCATCCAGCTTCAAGCTAATCACTTGACTGACAGAATCCTTCCCCATTGTTACTCCGTATAGAATATCCGCAAGCTGTACAGTATTTCTGTTGTGAGTGATGACAATAAATTGTGTGGAATCACTTAACTCCTTCAACAATTCCCCCACTCGTACAACGTTGGATTCATCTAACATTGCGTCAATCTCATCCAAAATACAGAAGGGGGTAGGAGATATTTTTAAAAGAGAAAATATTAAGGCGACTGCTGTAAGACTTCTTTCGCCTCCTGACAATAGCGCTAACTCCTGTTTTCGTCTGCCAGGCAGTGTGGCTTCAATATCAATTCCGCAGTCCAAAAGATTTTCCTCATCTTCAATGATCAATTTTGCTTCCCCACCATTGAATAATTGTGAGAAAATTTTCTTGAATTCCACTTCCACCTTATTAAAGGTTTTTAGGAATTCTTTCTTCATAATCCCATCAAGTTCATCAACTACAGTCCGGAGATCTTTCTCCGCTTTCTCTAAATCCTGCAACTGTTCTGACAGGAATTGATAGCGATTATTTACTTCTTCATATTCTTCCTGCGCAATTGGATTAACTGGTCCTAATCGCCGTAACTGCGCACGCTGCTGGCTGATTTGGTCAACAAGATTCTCTGGTAAATGATCTACTTTCGGGAAACTCGCTACTATTCCACTAAAAGGCAGCGGTTTCGGTCCATAAGTAGAATTCTCATCTTCACTTTCCATTAGAATTCCGAAATCCCCGCTAATTTTCTTCTGCAATCCTTCAATTTTGTCGCGAAGTTTTTCAACTCTAATTTGCGCCTGAATTTTATGGCGTTCAGTGATAGCAAATTTTCTTCGAGAATTATCTACTTCCTCTAAGAATTTACTTTGATTGGTGATCTCATTCTCAACAATTGCTTCAAGAGAATTTGTATCTGCCGCTAAAGAGTTGATTTTTTCAGATGCCACACCATTAGATCTCTTTATTATATTTATTTCTTTGCTAATATTTTCTAATTGGTCTTCCAACTCAACTCGATCTATATTGTTTTGGTCAACCGATTCTTGATAAGTAGAAAGAAGATCCCTTTTATCTTGTATGCGCTTATTGCTATCCCCCACGATCTGGCGTGCCACAGCATGTTTTGACGTAAGAAAGGTGACTTTAGAGCGTAATTCTTCTTCCAGAAGTTCTTTTAGATTGTTATACAGATCTTCTGTTTCTTTTTTTTGTGTTTTTATTATTTTTTCAAAGTCACCAGTCTTTTTTTCTAATTCAGAAATATTTGATTCCTCATCTTTAACACTATTCAACATTTTTTCTAAGCGGTCTTTTTCGCTTCCTAATTGCTTTTCCCGTTGATCCTGCTCAATTTCCAGTTTATGTACTTCGAGTGATATTCGGTTGTTTTCTTTGTCGGATATATTCCACTTACTATTGAATCCCTCGAGCTTTCGCTGAATTTCCTTCTTTTTAGCTTCATTTTGATCCAAAGACGCAGTAATTTCCGCAAGCATATTGTTTGCGGCATCAATTCCAACAATAAGCGCTTTTTTCTCTCTTTTCCGTGTAAAAGACCGCACTCCCAATTCTTTTCCAGCAGTTATCGTTTGATCTGATGCATATACTTCACCGTCTTTAGTGACTACTCGATACCCATGAGGTAATTTGAGTGCTAAATCCGCCGCAGCTTTACGATCAGCAACTATCAAAGACCTCGATAAGAGATTATTAATGAACGGCTCAAATCTTTCATCAGCAGACACCAATTCTGACGCAATCGTGTAGTTTCCCTTGACATTCGTCTCATCTAATTGATAAGCTGGTTTTTTATTGACCACCAAAACAGTTCGAGGGGCATTTGCTTCCTTTATATAATTTAAAACTCTTTCTGTGTCTGAATCGGAATTGACGACAACACCTTCTATCGCAGTTCCCAATACTGCCGCTATCGCTATTTCAAATTCTTTTGGAACATTTAGATAATCCATTAATAGCGAGAATTTTCCGGTGAGTTTACCCTTGCGTACCGCCTCGAAAACACCTTTTGCCCCAGATGAAAACCCAGTCATTGCTTCTTGCGCTTCAACTATAAGATTTAAATCAGACTTCAATTTTATTAAGGTTTGTTCACCCTTCTGTTTCTGTTGATAGGTTTCTTTAATTCCTTCAACGATCACATCAAGAGCTTCAGTATGCATGAATCTCTCATCATTAATAATTTTTATTTCCTGTGTAAGATTATTTTTTTGTTCCCGTAATTTTTCTAACTCAATTTTTGATTTTTTATATGTTTCGTAAGTTTCTTCAGAGTTCAACTTCATTTTTTCCGCATCAGAAGATTGCAGGTTTATCTGGTGTTTCAACCCCTCTATCAATGTTTTTAGCCGAAGCAATTCCTGCTGGGACTTATTTAAATCATTTTCTTTACCATTAATTAAAGAGTTGATTTCTGAACGCTGATCGAGCCGCTTCTGAAGTAAATCTTTTGCGCTTCCCAAAGATTCTTCAGTGGTTTTAAATTCCAATTTATCTGCTTTACTTTGTTCGTTTAGCTCAGTAATTTCCTCTTCAAGAGCCAGTTTCTTGTCTTTCGTAATACTTATTGTATTCTCGGCTACAAGAATTCGTGATTTTTGCGCATTCTTTCTCTCTTCCAGTACTGCCAGTTGACGCATATCATTTTCTTTTTCAGAATGCAACTTCGATAAGTTCAAATGTAGCTCAGAGAGCGTTCCCCGCTTCTCTTGCAGAGAGCCCTGAGATTCCCCTAACTTCTTCTCAAGCCCTTGTTTAACTTCTCTGCTCTTATTTAATTTAACTTGCTGCTGACCATTAAATGCAACTGCCTTTACTAGGTTTTTTTGTGTTGTATACCAGTGATATCCATACCAATCTTTCAGAAGTAGTTTAAGATCAGTGTCAATCTGAAGGTAAGCAACTGTTTTTTCTTGTTGTTTTTCTAACGACCGAATCCTTGGATTTAATTCTATAAGGATATCGTTTATACGCTCATTATTTCTTTGAGTTTTATCCAATTTCTGGATAGCTTCCCCTCTACGGGAACGGTACAGCCCAATCCCAGCAGCTTCCTCGAAAAAGCGGCGCCTATCTTCAGGCCGCAAACTAAGAGCAGAGTCTACTAATCCCTGCCCAATTACTGTATAATTTCTTTCAGCCAAACCAGAATTTGCGAGAAGTTCATTAATCTCTTTCAATCTGACACGCTTGTTATTTATCAGATACTCATTTTCCCCGTTTCTGTAAGCCCTTCGAGTAATTTTTACCTCAGAATATTCAATCGGCAGCCATTGAGAACGGTTATCGAAGGTGATAGATACAGCTGCCATCGAAGCTCGCGGCCGCTGTTCAGAGCCTGAAAATATCATGTCGACTGTTTTCTTTCCACGCAGAAGGCTGTATGCCTGTTCCCCTAAAACCCACCGAATGGCATCAGCAATATTCGATTTACCAGAACCATTCGGTCCCACAATCGCAGTTAACTGTGCAGGAAACTTAAATTCAGTTTTCAAAGCGAAGGTCTTGTACCCTTGAAGTTCCAGGGACATAAGATGATTAGACATAATTATTATTATCTTTTTCTATTGATTCCAGCATTATTCTTGCAGCTATTTTTTCAGCTGCTTGTTTGCTGTTTGCCTTTCCTACACCCACTACATGGTCATTGATCCACGCTTCGACCTCAAAAACTTTAGAGTGATCGGGACCTGAAACCCTAATTGTACGGTATTTTGGTGGATGGTAACCATGTGCTTGCGCCCATTCCTGCAACCGCGATTTCGGATCTTCATTCTTATGCTGCTCAATAATATCGTCAACTGATCCCTCCAATAATGGGTATACAAAATCCTTAACTGTGCTAATTCCCTGGTCTAATAACATCGCTCCAATGAAAGCTTCAAACATATCACAGAGCAGCGTCTTTCTGAGTTTTCCACCTGATTTAACCTCCCCGCGTCCCAGCCGGACAACATTTTCCAACCTTATCTTTTTTGCAAATTCTGCTAATTGGTTTGTTTGGACAAAAGCTGATCTCATTTGGGTAAGATCCCCCTCCTCCATTTCAGGAAAACGGTTATACAACCACTCCCCAACTAAAAAGTCGAGAACTGCGTCTCCAAGGAATTCCAATCTTTCATTATCTTCTAATGCGTCCGGATGCTCATTGAGATAAGAGCGATGGGTTAACGACCTGGTCAATAAAAGAATATCATCAAATTGAACGCCCACCCTCCCCATCAATTCATTTTGGCTTTCAAGCGTACTCAACTTCTTTTTCATAATTAATCCAAGATATCCCTTTGTTTTAATAACTTTAAAAATAATACCACTCTGCTATAATTGCGCACATGGCTTTACCTTCACTCTGGCAAGCATCATTCAATTATAAAATTACAACAGACGTATATGAAGGCCCTTTGGACCTTCTATTGCAATTGATTGAAACTGCTGAACTAGATATTACCAAGTTATCTCTCGGCAAAGTAACTGACCAATATTTGAATTATCTGCAAAATTTGTCTGATCAAGATCCAGTTGAGGTTTCTGCATTTCTCGTTATCGGGGCAAAATTAGTTCTCATCAAATCATCAATTTTACTACCTTCTCAGCATAATCTTGATGAAGAATCACAGGAAGATATCGGAGAGCAGCTCGCAAAGCAGCTGCTTGAATACAAAATATTCAAGAATGCTGCCGCTTGGTTAAATTCCCGTCAGGAAAATGGTTTAAGGGCATATTATAGGGTATCAGCTCCCCCTGTGATTATTGAACATCTTGATCTATCAGAATTAGGAGTTTACGACCTCATCGACATTTTAATGGATGCATATTTTTCGCACGAACATGAAACTCCGATGAGTGATGTCGTTACGATAACAGCATTAACTATAAGAAATCGCATTCATGAAATCAAACAGTTCATGCAGATGCATCAAAAAGTGAGTTTCTCTAAAATTATCGAGAATGATGGGTCCAGGTTGGACATTGTAATAACTTTCCTGTCGCTTCTAGAACTTATCAAAAACCACGCAATTATTGCTGCTCAAGAAAGTCTATTTAGCGATATTGCCTT
>Ga0255419_10290_pt1 | contig 10719 bp, 16 predicted proteins | sample ANMaggSeSYBR02J3_FD_182658 | JGI IMG/M metagenome (GOLD analysis project Ga0255419, IMG submission 182658) | Sediment cell enrichment communities from methane seep in Santa Monica Basin, California, United Staets - ANME aggregate JGI... | ecosystem: Environmental > Aquatic > Marine > Cold seeps >...
ACTTTTCGATTATTTCTGGGATGAAGGCTATAAAGGCATTTTCTAAAGGATGGGGGTTGCAGTTTACAGGCAGGAAAGAAATAGTCAGACTCATTTGCTTTGCAGGATGAACATGTTCTTGCATAATTTTGATGATGCAAATGTTATGTGGGGGGATACGCTTTCAAATCCACTGTTATTGAATTATGGGCAGTTAATGAAGTTCCAGATTGTAGTAGCCAATCCACCTTTCAGCCTTGATAAATGGGCTATGGGCTTTGCAGGAAGTGGAAATGATAAGGACTTTAAAATGGAATATTCTCTTGATTCCCACAGAAGGTTTGAATGGGGCGTTCCCCCAAAATCAAAAGGTGATTATGCCTTTGTGCAGCACATGCTTTACTCTTTGGCAGAAGGTGGGAGGATGGGGATTGTCCTTCCTCATGGTGTGCTTTTTAGGGGGGCAACAGAAGGTAAGATTAGAAAGCAGATAATTGATCTGAACTTGCTTGATGCTGTAATCGGGCTTCCTGCGAATTTATTTTTTGGGACAGGGATTCCTGTATGCGTATTGGTATTCAAGAAAAACCGAAGCAGAAGAGATATACTATTCATCGATGCTTCAAATGACGGACACTATGAAAAAGGGAAGAACCAGAACAATCTTAGGGAAGAGGACATCCAGAGAATTGTTGATGCGTATTAGAAGTACGAAGATATTGATAGGTTTGCGCATGTTGCCTCACTGGATGAAATCAATGAAAACGAATACAACCTGAATATTCTGAGATATGTGGACACATTTGAAGAGGAAGAGCCTGTTGATATGGATGCAGTTAAGCATAATATTGCAAATATCAAAAATGACCTTGCAGAAGTTGAGGCTAAAATGGAGAAACAACTTGAGGAATTGGGGTTGTAGGTGATTTTATGCCGGATATAGATAAATATTCAAAAAGAGATTTTGAAAGGCCAAAACAACATACCAAAGAGGGTGTTGAATTTTGGTATGCGCGTGATTTAAAGGATATTCTTGAATATGAGCAATGGCGTAATTTCCTGAAGGTAGTTGAAAAAGCAAAGGAATCTTGCAGAAATTCAAAAAACGATGTCGGAGAACATTTTGCTGACGTCAGCAAAATGGTTGAGATAGGTTCTGAAGCGAAAAGAGAAATTGATGACATTATGTTATCGCGTTATGCTTGTTATCTTATTGTGCAAAACGGAGACCCCAGAAAACAAATAATTGCTTTTGGTCAAACATATTTTGCTGTAAAGACAAGGGAGCGCGAAAATATCCAAGGGAAAGAGAACACCAACAAGACCCACCATGATGTAGGCAAAAAAGTAAGGCAGACTATAGAAGAGCTTGGCGGAACAATGCCGGAAGAACTTGAAGTGCCTGAAAAAAGCACAAAAGAGATAGAAAAAAAGCAGGGGGAAAAATTGTTGCAAGGGGAAAGCCAATGAAACAGGAAATTAAGGAATGGGTGGAGAAAAGCATCATGCGCCGCAATAGTCTCCCGCGCCTGCCTTGTTTCTACAATTATTACAAACTTTTCGACTAATCAGGTAGTTCTTCCTCGCCCCCTAATATGAGTGCAGCAAGTGCACCGCCGAGGAACCAGATTGTAAGCATGATGATGACACCTATTTTAGTTTCATAGAGGTCGGTCATTGCCCCGATGAGCATTACAATTAGACCGAGGGCGAATATTAAACCGCCTAAGGCTTTTCTCCTGCTTTTGTCCATATTTTTGCCTCCCCTGGTTTTTCCTGGTTTTACAGGTATGGTTAATTCATTGGGGGCAGGGGGTACTTATTATTTACTGTGGGGGGCGGGAGGTTTGGTTCATTGTCAGTAAAGAGATGCTGAATCATAAGGAATTTAGCCATAGACAATTATAGAGAATATCATGCACTTCAAAGTTGTTCTGGAAGAGGATGAAGAAGTCGGTGGGTATATTGTTAGCTGTCCCAGTCTTTCGGGTTGTTTTTCCCAGGGGGAAACTGCGGATGAGGCTTTAGAAAATATTAAGGAAGCTATACAGGCATGTTTGGAGTCCCTGGCTGAAGATGAGATTAAGTCATATATTACAAAGCCTTCGTCCAGGGTAGTTGATGTGGTTGCTTAATGTCCGGACTTTTCGATTATTTCTGGGATGAAGGCTATCAAATCATTTTCTAAAGGCGGGGGGTTCCACATCAATAAGTGAGGAGCCATGTTGTTTTAAGAAAAGTGGGGGGCAAAGGTTACACTGTCAATTCCAAAGCATAATGAATTAAAACCAGGGCTGTTGAGGCATTTGATTAAAGCTGCCGGGCTTACTGTTGATGAATTCAAGGGGTTGTTGTGATTGAGATGGTTTCGTTATAATATTTTTGACAAAACCAAATAAGTTTGATTTTTATTCTATAATTTTTATATAATAAGCATTATCCTGATATTTCAACTCAAATAAATCTGGATATGCTCTAATGAGCTGAGATAATTGTTTGAATCCATATGTTCTAGGATCAAAACTAGGATCTAATTGACGCAAATAATCCCCTGCTGTACCCAAATGAGCCCATCCATCCTCTCTAATAGCCATTTCATAAGCTTCCTTAAGTAAAGGAATCGGATTCTGTATTTTGGCTTTTTCATCAGATATTAAATATTTCTTTGATTCCTTTGTATCTTTCAAGGTAGCCTCTTTAGGAGTTAGGTTTTCAGTATAAATAAATATATTACATGCATTCACAAATGCTTTCGGTGTTTTGTTTTCACCAATTCCCATTACAAAAATACCACATTCACGGATTCGAGTTGCAAGTCTTGTATAATCACTATCACTAGAAACTATGCAAAAACCTTCAACTCGGCCGCTATGAAGAATATCCATTGCATCAATTATCATAGCACTATCTGTAGAATTTTTACCAACAGTAAATCGGAACTGTTGAATTGGTTGAATTGCGAGATTATTTAAACTTTCTTTCCAACCGTTCATATTAGGAGTTGTCCAGTCACCATATATCCGTCTTATCGTTATGGGTCCATGTTTACCAGTTTCAGCTAAGATCTTTTCAATTAATGTCGGTTGTGCATTATCTCCATCTATCAATAACGCAATTTTTTTCCTATTGTCATCATCAAATTGTTCAAGCATGATATCAATCTCTAAATCATTTTACTTTATCATTTTCATATTGCAAGAGAAGTGGAAGGCATATGCCCTCCAAGTATCTTACGTATTTATTCATCTTCTTTTTCATCGATTCGCTCGTCCCAATCATCGGGACGTTCGTCACAACCACGACTTTCCCAGTATGCATCATTGTTTGCATTACACTGGTTGGCATGGTTATCAGTGTCAGATTTTGTCATTTAGGCACCTCCTTTTAATTTATTATCATTGCAATGTTTTTCATTTAATCCAAGTTTATCAGCGCAATAAGGATGGAAATAATCATTTCCACATTTTATAGCAAAAATTTGAGAGAAGATAGGTGAATCTCCCATTTGCATATAATCTGATCTCACCTTATCGAAATCATAATTATCTATATCAAACGCCCAATCTATACAAGAATATAAGTTAGCTTCAGGCCCAAGTAATTTACCATAACTTTCACGGACATTTCTAACATAGATTTTTTTCATCTCTTGAGCAGCAGTCCATACCTCTCTAATTCTTGAATCAACGTTATAATCGTCAGGAAAATTAACTGAATATTTCATTAGAAGATTGAGAAAATTTTCAGCATTTTCTAATGTTGAAATATCTTTATGAAATATGCAACGAAAATCGTTTGATATTTTCCATGAGATTTTTTCAAATGAAACTTTTTCAGGGTCATTTTCATCTTCCTTTATTATTTCTGCTAACCATTCAGGAATATTGACTCCAATTTTTTTGTATACTTTTTCTATTGTTGAGTTATCTGGAGAGGTTGCAAATTTGTCTCCGTCGATTGGAATCGGTAAAGGTACAACCCAACTTTTTTCTAAATTCTCAAGTAGCCTAATTGATTCCAATTCGACTCCGAGAAAATAATCATTTATTATTTTATAAGTTATTGAGTATTTTGGCAATATTTTTGGTGAAAGTGGTAGACCACAATGTGAACAAAACATTGACGTGTCATATTTCCCGTAAGTCATTTCATAGGCTTTGGAATTAGGTAAACATTTCGAATGAATTTTCACAGACACCCATGCTTTGGGTCTGAGTAAATAAGATGTTTGTGAAAGTATAACCACAACTGTTTCATAATCATTCAATTCATCTTTGCAAATAGGACAAAACCCTATTTTTGAATATCCAAGATAAGTAGGAGTAAAAGTAGAATTCCATAAATGATCTGAAACATTAGACACCAATCCCTTTCTTAGAATTCCTCCTCTTTTATCCAGAGATGTTTGACCTTCTTTTATCAAACCATCTGATTCAAGTAGATGGATAGCACCTATGATTTTACTTTCATCATAACTTAATTCTTGTTGCAGTTCTTTTGGATAATATTCTTTCGAAGATAATAAATGGAGTATCTTGTCTTTTATTTCCCTTATAATCTCCATTTCATCTTTATTTATCGAATACTTACCTTCTTCTGGAGAGATGATCAGGTCATTATCTTTTAATTTTTTCAAATGATAGTATACTTTATTTCTTTCTATCCTCCCCAACTTATCTCCAATGGCTGCTGGCCCAAGAGGTTTTGTTGATTCTTGAAGGGTTTGCAATATTTTTTGTCGCAATTCTGTCGGATTTATCATATAATATTACAATATATGTCAATATTAGATAACAATTACGTTCAAATATGTATGAAATGTGTCAGATTTTGTCTTGACATGTTCAAAATGTGTGGAAAACAATAATTATCTATCCACCATCTTCCTCTTCACGCATTGATTTCACAACCTCAGAAAGGTCGGGAAAACTTTCAGTACCATCCCTAATACCATCTATACTCGCAATAATTCTCTCAATTTCAAACCGCTTCATAACCGCATCCCCCATAAACCCCCTCACCCGCCCCGCAACTTCCGATAAGCATCATACGCCACAATCGTCCCCTGCGCCTCGGCCACCACCAGCAGATCGATCTCTGATGCCACATTACCAATAGCATACACCCCGTCCAGGCTGGTCCGCTGGTACTTATCAGTCTTAACGAAACCAGACTCATCCACCTCCACACCCAGCTTCTCCATAAGCCCGACATTCGGCACCATCCCAGTGGCCAGCACCACAGCATCCACCATAATCTCCACCCTCTCCCCCTTGGTCTGGTCCTCCAGCACAGCCTTCTCCACCTTTGCAGCACCCTGTATCTCCAACAGGGTTGTCGAATTCAGTATCTTCAGCCCCTCGATGCACTTCACCCTGTCCATCTCCCGCTCTGGCACCATGAACGACGCCTCATCAGTCACCAGCGTGATACTCTCAGCAATACCTCCCAGGCAGCCGGCAGCGGAGACTGCATTGTAGCCGTGTCCGTACACCAGCACCCGCTTATCTGTCAGCCTGGACGGGTCTGCCGTCAGGTAAAATATGCCGCCGTCATCCACGGCAAACTTCTCCTCGCCAGGGATGCCGGATTTGGCAGGTGAACTTCCAGATGCCAGCACCAGTATCCTGGCCTTATAAGTCCCGGAATCCGTTGTCAGGGTCTTGAAATCACTGTCAATTTCTATTTCAACATCATTCACATGCTCATTGACCAGCTTCGCTTCCTGCTCCCTCGCATCATCCAGCAGCGACTGGGTCAATTCCCTTGTAGTCATCTTATCGGTCATACCCGGATAGTTCTCTATCAACTTATCAGGACAGAACTTGTTCAGCAGACCGCCCCACTGCCCACCGTCAAAAATCACAGTCTTAAGCCCCACATAGGATGATATAGTAGCAGCAGCCAACCCGGCAGCACCGCCCCCTATCACTGCCACTTCATACTCATTCTCCTCCAGTTTTGCAATTCCCTTCTCCTGCTTCTCCATGTAATCATTTATGGCAGCATGCAATGCATCGGCGGCCAGGTTGGAGCAGTGCATCTTTATGGGTGGGAGGCCATCCAGTTCATCTGCCACATCCTGCCTGGTAATCTCCAGCGCCTCTTCCAGGGTCTTACCCTTTGCAATCTCTGTAACCATACTGCTGGTGGCAATAGCAGAAGCACACCCGAAGGTCTTGAACTTGATATCCTCAATGATATTATCCTCCACCTTTAGCTGTATCTCCATCATATCACCGCAAACCGGATTTCCCACCCGTCCGGTGGCATCCGCATCCTTAATGGTTCCCACATTCCTGGGATTCCTGAAATGATCCTTTACCTTTTCCGAATATTCAAAACTCATACGATCAATCCTCCTGGTACAGTGGCGACAATGCCCTCAACCGCTCCACCACAAGCGGCAGGCTCGCAAGCACATGGTCAACTTCTGCCTGCGTATTCCACTTGTTAAGGGACAACAACAGCGACCCATGGGCTTCCTCATGGCGCAGCCCGATAGCGATTAGTACATGGGACGGCTCCAGGGTCTTTGCAGAACAAGCCGAACCCGTGGACGCCTCTACACCCAGGTCGCTTAGGCTCATAATGATGCTCTCGCCCTCGATAAAACTGAACCTAAAACTGGCAATGTTTGGCAGACGCTTTGTCCTGTGACCTGTTAGATACGAATGTTTCATATTGCCAAGTACTCCGTCAATCAACTTCTCCCTGAGCGCCTCCATTTGCCTGGCATCGTTCTCCATCTCATCCTTTGCCAGTTCACATGCCTTACCCATACCCACAATACCTGAAATATTCTCAGAACCCGAACGCAGCCCCCGCTCCTGGCCCCCGCCTGTCATCACGGGACGAAGCGCCACGCCCGACTTTATATATAGTGCACCCACTCCTTTCGGACCGTACAGGTCATTGGAAGAAATGGACAGCAGGTCGATATTGTCCTGCACTACATCGATCGGTATCTTACCGGCAGCAGCCACGGCGTCCACATGGAAGAGAATATCCCTTTCCCTGGCCATGGCACCGATATACCGAACAGGCTGGATAGTGCCGATCTCACCATTAGCATACATACATGATATCAGGATGGTCTGGTCAGTGACCTCGTCCGCAATGCGTCCGGAGTCCACCAGTCCGTCCCTGTCCACGGGCACAGTAGTCACCTCAAACCCTTCACGCTGCAGGTCCTTGCAGGTATTGACCACTGACATATGCTCCACGGCAGAGATTATTATATGGTTCCCTTTTTTCTTCTTACGCTGAACTGCGCCACGTATGGCAATATTGTTGGACTCGGTTGCCCCCGATGTAAAGATAATTTCCTTATCTTCTGCCCCTATAAGTGCGGCCACCGACTCCCGTGCCGCACCCAGTGCTTTACGGGCCTCAACACCTGATTCATGGAGCGATGCTGGATTGCCCACACTGAAATCAAAGTACGGGAGCATGACCTCAACCACACGTTTATCAACAGATGCCCCCGAGGCATTGTCCATGTAAACTGTCGTCAAACCATTCACCATGGTCAGAACCACATCGTGCCGTCAGCTTCCAGCACCAGGTCGTTGAGGGTTGCCGCCCCTACGATCTCAACCTCAGGGATGAAATCACCCCTGTCCAGCCCTATTAATTGGGTGCTGGTCTCACAGACATACAGTTTTACGCCTGCTGCTACAGTCTGGTCCAGTATAACCTTAAGTGATGGGAAACTCCCGAGCTGCACTTTTTCAGCCTCTCCCTTCTTGACCACAGTGATACCCATCCCAAGAAAATACACTGTTGCACCAACGCCCATAGCCTTGGCGGTCTGGGCAAGCACCAGCGGGGAATACAACCTTTCGGGAGTGTTCACACCACTGGTCTGGACATATAATAACTTTTCATCACTCATCTTTCATATCTCCTTATTTATTTCGTTCTTTTGATAAGGAACCGGAAATTGTCACCCTGGTCCTCGAATTTCAGCAGTTTGTGGCCCGTGCGCTTGGCCCATCTGGGAATATCCTGGGTTGAAGCAGGGTCGTCGGTCAGCACTTCCAGCACCTCACCTATATTGATAGTGTTTATAGCCTCAGTAGTGTTGAAGACTGGTATCGGGCAAAACAGCCCGATACAGTCCAGTGTCTCATCAGGTTTAACTTCAGTCTCCTCAGTCATTTTTTGTTTCCTCTCATGCTGAATAACAGTAACAATAACCCAAGCATCACCGGGAACGTTATCTGGAATCCGGGTATGCTTTTATCTTCATCTCCAATGGTCTTGGAATCCTGTGTCATATAGACAACAGGCACCTCGAACTCCTCGCCCAGCAAATGGTCAATTAATTCCTGGGGGGCAGACCGGTATTCTAGTACAGCAGTGGTAGAAACAGGCAAGGTCACTTCCTCAGGCATAGTAAAATTGTGGGTTTCGGTATCTTCACCTTTTGGTGGTATCCTGTGGTCTGACAGTATGCTTTGGGCTTCCCATACTTTCTCTGTAGGGTTACCCTTGGCATCGGCAAATACAGTATGGTACACCACTGCCCCAGGGTCGATATTACCATGTTCATCCAGGGCACCTGAGCGGTAAATTTCAATCCCTGCCCCATCAGTCACAGTTATATCCAGCCACATCTGCCTGGATTCGGTCAGGCCGGTTGGCAGGTAATGCCCGGCTCCGATGTTCTTTATAGTAACCTTGAACTCATAAGACTTGCCAGGAACCACTGATCCACCAGATACTACCTCAACCTGCGCCGCTCTTTGCAATCTGTCCTGTGCCATAACTACATGAGTCTTGGAGTCAAAGTATTCTGTCATAAATGCATTTCCACCCACACCAAAATGTGTCCAGATATGCTCCCGGTTCCCACCTATCCCTGATGCCTTACCCGGATTTGCCTGGTATCCTGTAATTCCCGGTGTCATGTGACAGTCCTGGCACTGGATACCCTGTGCTGCGTAGGGGCTGTTCTTCCATTCGGTATAGGTAGCTTCAAGGGGCAGTCCGTTTGTTAGATGGTTGACATCATGGCACATACCGCAGAACTCGGCCTTTGTGTGCAGTTCGGAATACTCGGTATTATGTGCCGGCGATCTTGAATCATCAAACGGTCCCTGCTTAGTACCATCCGGTGTTAAGGTAAATTTTGCATTTGCTGTGCCGTCGCTCTCAGTTACTGTATGACAGAAATCACACTGAACACCCTTTTTAGCTATTTCACTGAGATTTGATCCATCCACTGGCGGGACTTCCCCTGACACAACCCCGATAGGCGTGTGACATCTTGCACAGTATGTGTCAGTAAGCCCGTCGGTCTCCTCACTTGCCATTCTGGACAGTGCCAGGTAGTATGGGTCTAACTCGGCCTGTGAATGTATGGACCCTTCCCACTGTTTGTAAATTTCAGCATGGCACACCTGGCACCTGCTCAAGGGGTCCTCGAACTGGTCTGAACTGAGTTCCCCTGGAGCGGTTTGTGCACAAACCATGATTGGCATGGCCAATATCAAAGAAAGAAATAGTATCGTATTTCTTCCTGACTTCATTTAATTATTTCACCAATTTTAACGCATCTCTGCATGTAGCTACGCCAGGTGCGCCGGATGTGAGGAAAATCACTTCCATGGTTTCCATGATCTCCCCTTTAGTTGCACCTTGTTTCATGGCATTTCTCATCTGGGATACAGTGCAGGCCTCACAACGCTGCGATGCCACTACAGCCAGTGCCATCAGTGCTTTCATTTTGGCAGGCAGGGCGCCGTCAGTAAGCATTTTCTTATCGCATTTATGGTATGCCTGAAGGAATTCCGGGTCAAGTTCACCTATCGTGTGAAGTACCTCAGGCTCAAAACCTATTTTTTTTCCAATATTTTCAATGATCTTCTTGTGTTCGCTCATTTTATTCCTCCTATTTTATGTTCTATGGACTATTCTATGAGTTCCATATCCTCTCCACAGCAGACCAGGGCTCCGCCACCCACTTTGGTCACAATAACTTCGTTTCCACAGATATTGCATATATACTTTTCGCCTTCATCAATTACAGCCATCCATAATCACCACCACTAAATTTGTAATAGAATTTAGTCGATTCTAATATATAATCATATTGTCGAGCGGTTCTGTTGCGTTAGCGGGACTTTTAATTTTGAAATTGGAATACCACTTAAATAAAATTATTTATATGTTATTACTTATATATACTAACTAAATAAAAACAATATTGATCCGGAAGTTTATGGAGACCAATTTGATAAATAACAAGATATTAACTGTATTTATATCCATAGTGATGGTATTAAGTTTTGGTTGCATTGAAGTATATGATTCTGAACCTCAAATTGATATGTCATCAGATACCAGAACAATAGATGGTGTTGAGGATATTAACATATCATACCTGATTTAAAATCCCCGCCAACGCAACAGAACCTGTCGAGCAATCTGACCATTTTATTATTGATGGGTATATATCAAAATCCGGTTATTTTTATATTTTCAAGATATATTGTCTGGATTTGTTACGCTTCTAATGAAATCGGAATAAATCACTATTAATTATGGATAATAATTCTGAACTGGACGATATTATTCTACATGAGGTAGGATATATTATTCGGGAGGTGGTGGAGAAATAAGGTTCTGGTCACTAAAATGCTACACACGAAAACAATTAAATATTTTGTAATACATATCTCACTTTCCGCACGTCTTTCATCAAACATAGTATTTTTCACATTCCTTTCCCAT
>Ga0255419_10310_pt1 | contig 10717 bp, 9 predicted proteins | sample ANMaggSeSYBR02J3_FD_182658 | JGI IMG/M metagenome (GOLD analysis project Ga0255419, IMG submission 182658) | Sediment cell enrichment communities from methane seep in Santa Monica Basin, California, United Staets - ANME aggregate JGI... | ecosystem: Environmental > Aquatic > Marine > Cold seeps >...
TGTTTTCCATACAGAGCATATCAATGAAATTCAAATATGGAAACTAGCTGATACGCATATTGATCTTGAAAAAAAGGTTGAGTTTAGAGCTGATATAACCCCAAAAAAAGTAGAAGAGGCTGAACTGAGTATTGACCTGGATAATAAGCCGAAGTTTCATGCTAATATAATTGGGTGGCCGGATGAAAAAGATGATCGAAAAGCATGTGCAGTAGAATTGGCTTCACTTGCAGAGTTACAAATCCGCAAAGATTGAAAGTGACCAGAATCCAAGGGAATATTCTCAATTCTGTTTGGACGGGTGGTAGATATCTTCTATTGTCCAGCATACCAGAGGTATAAAAATTGAGTACCTTGCTGACGTAGCCAAATTGGCAGTTGAATATTGACCAATAATGCTTGAGCGGTTGTTGGCTCCGCCGAGGCGTAAATATTGGATTTGTGACCCATTGGCCTATGGTACATCACGACCTCTACGCGATCCAGATTGGCTAATTGTTTTGCTATGGTAATAGCGTCGTCGGGGTAGCCTATGTGATCGATTAGGGAAGCCTCTTTAGCGTTTTTGGCAGTAAAAACGCGCCCGTCAGCTAACTTCAAAAGCCCCTGACGATCGAGACCCTTGCGGCCAGCCAACACAACGTCGAGAAATTGATTGTAGAAATGCGTAATGATCTCCTGGAGCACCTTTCGCTCTTCTGGCCTTAGATCGTGCAGGGGTGAGGCGAGGTCTTTTAAATCGCTGCTCTTGATTGCCTCCGCTTTAATGCCTATTTTGTCCATCGTGCCGGCAAAACTGACCGTCTGCATCATCGTGCCGATACTGCCTGTGACGGTGGTTGGCCCAGCGATAATGGTATCACACCCACAAGCCAAATAATAGCCTCCGCTGGCCGCTACGCCCAGCATGCACGCAACGACGGGTTTATGAGTCTTTTTGCGGAATTCGGAGAGCATATGGTACATCGTGTCGCTAGCTGCCACTGTGCCGCCTGGTGAATTGATACGCAACACCACTGCTTTGACTTTGTTGTCACAAGCAGCCTTATTGAGCTTCTCACAAAACAAACTCACAGGATTCTCGCCGCTGGAGAACAATCCTGACTCTTGGCGATTTCGCAGAATCCCATCCACATCGATAACAGCAATTTTATCAGAGATAAACCAACCAGCATCGGATTGTACCAGTGATTCCTGTAACCCGCTTCTGGACGGTGCATGACGTATCACGACGCCGTCAGCACCACAACCAACGACCATACAAGCCGCAGCCAACAACAATACATAACAAACACAACTCAGTCGCATATCGCATCCTTCCTAAAGCACATGGCCACTCTAATAGTTAATTTTGTCATTCCCACACTACCTTGTCATCCCCACACCGACTTGTCATTCCTACACTGCCTTGTCATTCCCGCGAAAGCGGGAATCCAGTGTTTAGGCCACAGACTCATGCTTTCGCAGGGGCAACAATCCAGAATCGGCTTTCCGCAACGGAAACTAACTATACCTGTCACATTGTAACCGTTCACGGATTCTCTTCCTTATTAGGCCCGAATGGGCCGTAAGAGCGCATAGCCGGGGGCGTAAGCCCCCGGAAAGATTACTATAATACCTGTTAAAGCCCTGAAAGGGCGAAAGAAAGCAACCTGTGAAAAGCGTGAATGGTTACGTCACATTTTCATACTAACACATTACTGGTGCACTGTCCATCCCACAATCAGGTGATAAAGAAGTTGTTTTTTTTGGTAAATCAGGGTATATACGTGTGATATTTTTGATCTCAGCAACAAACTGTGTCGTAACGGAGATGAAAGTGGTTAGGCGATTAGTACGGTTTTTTATTTTGGGAGTGTTGGCCACAGCAGCGGTTTGTGTTGGGCAAGCTAGAGGGGGCCACAAGCGTGTGATGGAGGTGCTCAAGAGGCCTGGTTACAGTAAGGCGCGGTTTTCTGTCCATTTTTGTGATAGCGTCAGCGGAAAGACGATTTTCGAGCATAACCGGGACAATGCGTTAGTGCCAGCCAGTAATATGAAAGTAATAACTACTGCCGCAGCGATTGCAATTCTGGGTAGTGATTTTGTGTATGAGACTACCGTGGGGTTGTTGGGTGACGATTTGGTAGTTTTCGGAAGTGGCAATCCGCTCACTGGTGACCCTGTAACCGACGCCGACGATAATAATGGGATATACGGTATTTTTGAGAGGGTGCGAAGTGAATTGCAAAAGCGTGGCAAGGTGGTTATTGAAGGCAATTTGCTGATAGACGACACGATTTTTGACGATAACCGTTTTCATACATCTTGGCCCGCTAAAGATGCTGATAAGTGGTGGACCGCTCAGGTGTCGGGATTGAATTTTAATAATAACTGCCTGGACGTGACATTTCGACCAGGCGGGGCGGCAGGGGCACCAGCAAAGTACGAGGTGATTCCTGACACCGAGTATGTGACTATTACTAATAAGTGTGTAACAATCGCTGTCGGCAAAACGAGGGTAGGGGCTGTTCGTATAGCGGATACTAATAAGATTACGTTTCGTGGCAAGTGTAAGCGAGCGATTACTAAGCCTATACATGTAGCTCTGAATAGGCCTAGCGCGTTTTTTGGCTGCGTAATGGATGAATATTTAGCTAGCCGCGGCGTGAGGATTAAGGGCGGGCACCTGATAATCAAAAGGTTACGCGACGAGATGGGAAGATTGCCTGTGGGGTTGGACGTTTTGGTAGTGCATAGAACTGCCTTGGCAGAGGTATTACAGCGGTGCAATGAACACAGCTTGAATTTGGCGGCGGAGTGCTTGATGAAGACGCTTGGTACCTATAGTGGCCTGAAAGAAGGACAGTCATGTCAGCAGGGTTCATGGGCCAACGGTAGGGCGGCAATTGAACGGTATTTAGAAAAATTGGGCATTGGGAACAGGCAGTATGTCATCGACGATGGCAGTGGGCTTAGTAAGAAGAATAGGCTTTCGGGACAGTGCTTAACTACGGTACTCTTGGCTGTGGCCCAGAGCAAGGACGCTCAAATATTCCGGGCTGCGCTATCGACGCCTACCACGGGGACGTTGGCGAAGAGTAAACGCTTTGCTGAAGCCAGGTATCGTCAGCGATTGTTTGCTAAAACAGGCTATGTTAATGGCGCATGGGCTCTCAGTGGATATTGTCAGCATAACAACGGCAGGTGGCTTACCTTTGCGGTGATAATCAACAGTACCAGCGGCAAAAGCATGCGGGCAGTAGTCGATGAAATCGTCAAGGCAATGATGGACTGACAAAAGAGTAACACTTTAGCCAAGTGTGTCATTCCAGCCCATTTTTGTCATTCCCGTGAAAACGGGAATCCAGTATAAAATAGTTTCCGCCGCAGGCGGTTTCCTTTTGTTTGCTTCATGTGGCTAAAATGTTACATAAAATATATACGTCAGAATTGGGTGATTGCTTTTAGTTGGACGAGGCGGTTTTCGATGTCACTTTTGTTTGCGTTGTCCCACCTCTCTAGTGAGAACGCTTCGATTACGAGTGACGCTGTGGCTGTACCATAAGCGATTGCTTTTTTAAGCTTGGTTGTTTCGTCTGCCTTAGCGCTTTGCCCTGCCAGATAACCCATCATTCCGCCGGCAAAACTATCGCCGGCACCTGTTGGGTCTTTCACTGCGTCGGTGGGGTATGCAGGCAGCACAAAGCATTCCTGGGTCTCTGTCAGCAGCAGTGTGCCGTGTTCTCCCTTTTTTACGACGACAAACTGCAACCCCATGTCGATGAGTGATTTCGCGGCAGCGACCAGATTATGCTCCTTAGTGAACATCCTGGCCTCGGTTTCGTTTAGCACAAGGGCATTGATGCGTTTTAGTAGTGACCGCAACGCGTCGGGTTCATTTTCGATCCATAAATTCATAGTGTCTGCCACGACTAATTTCGGATTTTTGAGTTGGTCGAGCAATTGCCCTTGTAACGCAGGGTGGGTGTTGGCCAGGAATACGTATTGACTATCGCTGAATTCTGCGGGGATTGTCGGGGGCGATTCTGCAAGCACATTTAGTTGTACATTGTCAGTATTGGCATCGTTCATGGTGTCTTGGTATGAGCCTGACCATCGAAACGTTTTCGAGCCTTTACGTGTTTCCAGCCCTGACAAATCGACCGGGTGCCCATTGAAAACAGCATGCAGGTCAAATGGGCAATCCTCGCCTACCACACCTACGAAACGCACCGGAGAAAAAAAGCTACCAGCCATACTGAAGTAAACAGCGGATCCACCCAGGCAGTTTTCGCTGGTGCCAAAAGGCGTTTTTACGGTGTCAATACCAATTGAGCCTGTAACTAATAGTGACATGTTTTCTTCCTTGTATGATGAATGCGTCAAAAGTTGAATTTCCAAGCCCCGACCGTAAGGGAGGGGATAAAAACGAATATTTTATTCGTTTTTATACACTATTGACGCCGGCGTCAATAGTGTGATTTTTGCGGTTGATTGCTGGGCGGGGCTCTGGTAGATTAGCATTCTCAACTAAAACGAGTACAAATGTGCGATTTGCGAGTTTGTAACCGTTCACGGGTTCTTTTTCTTATTAGGCCCGAAGGGCCGTAAGAGCGCATAGCCGGGGGCGTAAGCCCCCGGATAGATTGCGACAACTACTATTATAAAGCCCTGAAAGGGCGAAAGAAAGCAATCTGTAAAAAGCATGAGCGGTTACGTGAGTTTTTTACCCATATCATGGTTGTTATTTGCAGAAAGGAAGCTGCTATGCCGAAAGAAATTACGCTTTACTACAAAAATGTGATGAGTGATGTGGTGGGCCCTGAACACGGGTTGACGCGTCAGGAATTGGACCAACTAAGCCAAAAAATAGCGAGTATTACCGATTTTTTGGCTGAGGAGCGATTGCCATATCGCGATTTGCCATATCGCGACGAGATGTGTGGCAAAATTAAGGCCTTGGCCAGCGAACTCAGTAGCCGCTATGACAATATGGTGGTACTTGGAATTGGTGGCTCAGCGTTGGGTAATATCGCATTGCAGTCAGCGTTGAACAGCCCTACGTACAATTTGGAAGTAAATAGAGCCGGGCCCAGGTTATTTGTGATTGATAATGTCGATCCCGTGCAATTCGGCTCAATAATGGACCTTTTAGATGGGCAACTCGACCGTACGCTATTCAATGTGGTTAGTAAATCAGGAAGAACTGCTGAGACAGCCAGCCAGTTTCTTACGGTATGTGAAATGCTCAGGGCTAAATTGCCCGGGGCTGATTTGAAGGATCATATTGTCGCGACAACCGACAAGGCAGGCGGGACGCTGCGGGATATTGTCAATAAAAGTGGGTTTAGATCGCTTGAGGTGCCCGATGGCGTTGGCGGGCGATTTAGTGTGTTAAGCGATGTGGGATTGTTCAGTGCGGCAATGTGCGGCATTGATATCGAGGCCTTGATGGCAGGCGCTCGCGATATGGATAAACGGGTGAAAGTACGTGAGTTAATGGGCAATCCTGCCGCCCTGTACGCCGCGATTCAGTATGTTTATTATAAAAAAGGGAAGCCTTTATCGGTGATGATGCCTTATAGTTATCAGCTTAAGGATTTTGCCGACTGGTTTAGACAATTGTGGGCTGAGAGCTTGGGCAAGGAAATCAATACCAGTGGTGAGAAGGTAAATGTAGGCCCTACACCTATTAAGGCATTGGGAACGACTGATCAGCACAGTCAAGTACAGTTGTATCGCGAAGGCCCTAATGATAAAGTGTTTACATTCTTGGCAGTCGATGAGTTTTCGCGGGATGTTACAATAGGCGATGCAGGCGAGATTGACGATTTGCAATATCTCTCGAAACAGAGTATGGCCAAGCTAATCAATAATGAGAAGCTGGGCACTGAGTACGCGTTGTTGCGGTCGCAGAGGCCTTGTTTGACGATCCAATTTCCTGAAGTATCAGCTTATACCGCGGGCCAATTCATATATTTCTTTGAGGTAGCTACAAGCTATATGGGCAATTTGCTTGGCATTGATACCTATAATCAGCCAGCCGTTGAGTTGGGCAAGGAGGCGACATTTGCCTTGATGGGCCACGATGATTATAAGCAATTGCTAAGCGAGATCGAATCCGCCTGCATACGTGACAACGGTTATCTGCTATAAACATAAACGTATGAGGGTATTAGGTAGGGCGGGCCATGCCCGCCATTTATTCTGATTTACAAGATAAAAAGTATGAACGATTACAAATGGGGTATAAATGGCAAATAGCAGGGATGGCCACGGGGTGATATTTGATATGGACGGGGTATTGGTCGATACGGGCCAGTATCATAAGCAGGCATGGTATGATTTAGCTGCCAGGGAGGGCTATCGTATGTCGGATGAGTTTTTTAATAACACATTTGGCATGCAGAATCACCAGATTATACCACAAATGACTGATGCAGCCATCAGTCGAGAACAGGTAGATCGAGATGGGTGTTGGAAGGAAATGCGATTTCGTGAGTTGATTTCGGATAATCTTTCGTTATTGCCAGGCGTCGCCAGGCTAATCGAGGATTTAACAGATACAGGCTTTGTTATGGGCGTTGGCAGTTCAGGCCCTCGGATGAATGTCGAGATGGTACTTGAGACCACGGGGATTATCGAGTGTTTTGATGTGATTGTAGCTGCTGAGGATGTCACCAAAGGCAAGCCTTCGCCAGATACATTTTTATTAGCTGCGGAACTACTTGGCATTACCCCAAGCCGTTGCGTAGTAATCGAGGACGCTGTCCAGGGCGTCCAGGCCGCTCAGGCTGCTGGAATGGCCGTTGTAGCTGTGACCAATACTCGCAAGCGTGAGGATTTACTAGCAGCTAACCGCGTAGTGGATAGCCTGGCAGAATTAACCGCACATGACTTAGCCCAGTTGATTACTCGTTAGCTATTTTGCGACTTGAATTATTTGTAACACTTTAGCCAAGTGTGTCATTCCCGTGAAAACGGGAATCCAGTATAAAAGTAGCTTCCGCCGCAGGCGGTTTCCTGCTATTTGCTTCATATGGCTAAAATGTTACAATTCTTCTATGCCAAACTGCTTGATTTTTTCGAGGTTGGCCATCCTATTTGTGCGAAAGACCAGGCCAAAGATACGTGAGATGATATTATAGAGTTTCTTGCACTTCTTTAGATCGGTGAATTCTTTACAGTCAGCGCAGGTACTGTAACCATTGTCGATATTGCATTTTTTGACCGGGCATTTTTTATACATAGGCTTTTCGCTGTGGCAGCCTTGGCATTTACCCTTTCGGAAACCGTAACATTTTGTGCATACCAACCCGCAGTATGCGACAATGGTGTCTTGTGCGTTTTCTGTCATACTAGGCTATCCTTTCTGGCTATCCTCGTCGGTAACTGTTCACGGATGTAATTTTAGATAGGATAAATAATAACTAAACTTTTGCAAAATTGGTGTTTAGCACACATAATTTAACGCAATTAAAATATGTGTGCTAAACACCAATTTTTACTGTCGGGTGTTGATTACCTGGTGTCCAGGAACTCTTGCAGTATATTACATGCCGCGAGCATATCTCGTTTTTGTTTCCTTTTTTTATTTGTTAGGCCTACTTCAGCGAGTATTTCGTCAGCAGCAGCTGAGCTAAGCCTTTCGTCTTGGAAGTGGATTGGCAACTGCGTTTGTCGGGAAAGCTCTTGTGTAAATTGCCGCGTTAGTTCCGCTTGCCTGCCTTCTGAGCCGTCCATATTGATAGGAAGCCCCATAACTATAGCTTGCGGATTATTTTCAGCGATAATTTCCAGTAGCTTTTTTATAGCTGCTTGTTGCTTCGATTTGTCGTTTTGCACCTGCCCCAAAGGCGAAACAATAGTCTCGCTCTGGTCGCAAATAGCAACACCAATACGTTTTAAACCAAAATCGATAGCAATATAACGCATCCTGATATCTCTTACCAGCAACCCTCTGTCATTCCCACCCCTCATTGTCATTCCCATCCATCTTTGTCATTCCCGCGAAGGCGGGAATCCATTACCCTCGCCGGGTGCCACCTTTCTGCACAGCAGAGAGGTGCTCTTGTTGTAATTGATAGTTGAAGAACCGCAAGTATCCTGCAATATTTCGCACCATTCTCGCTACAAAAAACGCTGAAGCTCTTCATTTGATGACATATTATCCAACAAATCTTTTAGTCGATCTGATTCTCTGCGCCTGCATATCAGAGTCGCGTCGTCGGTGTGTACGATGATAAGGTCTTCAATACCTATTGCCGCTATGAGGTGATCTTGTGAATTGCTGATAGCGATATTGTTCCTGCTGTCAAGCCATTGGCATTGAGTTATTTTTGAAGTCATATTTTCATCGTCGTCAGTAACTCCGATAGTTTCTGCCAGCGAATTAAATGCACCGATATCGACCCAATGGCAATCTAGTTGGCACATAAAGACATCAGTTGCTCGTTCAAGGATACCATAATCGATGCTGATTTTTTGTAGATGCTGGAATTCCGAGTTTAGTATTTCCTCTTGTTGTGGCGTATCCCATGCTTGTCCGATTTTTCTGATTCTCTCTGCGTTGTGAGGCAAAAAATGCTCGATTTGTTTTAGTATCGTTTCGACATACCATACAAACATACCGCTATTCCAGCAGTACTTTCCAGACCGTATATATTTGCTTGCGGTGCTTTTGTTGGGCTTTTCTTTAAATGCCTCGACAGGAAAGACACCTTTTCCCAGCATAGGGTTTGGATTACCTTTTTTAAGATATCCCAGGCCTGTGTGTGCGTATGCAGCTCGTATTCCAAACGTGAATAATGCGTCAGGCCGATTTTCTAAGAATGCGATGGATTTTTTAAGTGCCTCTTGGAGGGGTTCAACAGGCTCGATAATCTGGTCAGCACTAAAAACTGCCATCAGGCTTCCCGGTGCTCGTTTTGCCAGTACTGTCGCAGCCAATCCTATGGCATTTGCGGTGTCGCGGCCGACGGGTTCACCAAGTATGTTTTCTTTTGGTATGTCAGGTATGTGTTTACTGACAATGTCGGCATACTCTGCATTTGTGACGATGAGTATTTTTTCAACAGGAAACATACTGCTGACCCGCTCGACAGATCGTTGAAGTAGCGATTGACCTTCAAGCGGAATAATTTGTTTTGGCCTGTGTTTTCTGCTTAGAGGCCAAAGCCGTTGACCCGACCCGCCTGCCATAATGACTGCGTAGTTCATAATATCACCTTTTTAGCCTGCGTTATTTCACACCATCTTTGTCATTCCCGCGAAAGCGGGAATCCATTTGCCACACCGATTCACTCAGTCGGGTGCCACCTTTCTGCGTAGCAGAGAGGTGCTATTGTTGCAATTGACTGCAAATGGCCTGCACCATTTCGCTAATACTTTCTTCACGCGTCCTTTGGCTCTTTATCGAGCTCGAAGGCAGCGTGAATTGCCTGGAGAGCCTTATTTGCGTCGGAAGGGTCAATGATGCAACTAATTTTAATTTCGCTTGTAGTGATAGCGTTGATGTTTACTTGGGCCTGGGCCAATGCGCCAAACATCTTTTGTGCCACCCCGGTGTGGCTTCTCATACCGACGCCCACAACCGATACTTTCGCAACGGGGTCTATACAGACAACTTCTTTTGCGTTGAATTCTTTTCGTACTTCTTCCATGACCAGCTTGCACTCAGCCAAGTCGGAATGCTCGACGGTAAAGCTAGTGTTGGCATTGCCGCTTTCGTCAACGGTTTGGATAATGTCATCGACGACAACATCATGACGGGCCACGTGAGCGAAAAGATTAGCGGCAATACCGGGTGTGTTTGGTAGGCCTACTAGTATGAATTGTGCGAGATCCTTTTTGACAGCTGCACCCGAAACAACAATATCTTCCATTTGTTCAACCTCTTTGGTAATAATAGTTCCTTTAGTATCTGTAAAGCTGGAGCGTACGTGTATCTCAACATTATATTTCTTCCCGAACTCGATAGCCCGGGAATGCATGACACCAGCACCAAGACTGGCTAGCTCTAACATCTCATCGTAGCTGATTTTGTCAATCTTCCTGGCTTTTTCCTCGATTCTCGGGTCGGTGGTATATATCCCATCGACGTCAGTGTATATTTCGCATACTTTAGCTTTTAGCACCGCCGCCAACGCCAGTGCCGTAGTGTCAGATGCGCCGCGACCAAGGGTCGTAATTTCACCTGACTCATCGACCCCTTGAAATCCTGCGACGATAACAATACGCCCTTGCTTGAATTCTTGTCGGATTCTATCTGCGTCGATTTTCTGGATTCTCGCCTTCATGTGTACAGCATCGGTGAGTAATCCGATTTGTCCGCCAGTAAGGCTAATTGCCTGGTGACCTGCAGCGTCAATAGCCATTGCCATCAGAGAGATACTCACCTGCTCGCCTGTAGTTAGCAGCATATCCATTTCACGTTGAGGAGGCGACTCACTTATTTCCTCAGCCAGGCTTATAAGCTTATCTGTCGTTTTACCCATAGCCGATACGACCATCACAACGTCATTACCCGCTGTTTTTGCCTTTATAGCACGCCTGGCAGCCCGTCTTATTCGTTCAGCGTCAGCGACACTCGTACCACCAAATTTCATTACCATTAAACCCATATTTCTTCTTGTCCTTCATGCCCCACACTGTCATTCCCGCGAAAGCGGGAATCCACGATTTCCGCAGGGTGCCACCTTTCTGCGTAGCAGAGAGGTGTTCTTGTTATAATTGG
>Ga0255419_10311_pt1 | contig 10689 bp, 10 predicted proteins | sample ANMaggSeSYBR02J3_FD_182658 | JGI IMG/M metagenome (GOLD analysis project Ga0255419, IMG submission 182658) | Sediment cell enrichment communities from methane seep in Santa Monica Basin, California, United Staets - ANME aggregate JGI... | ecosystem: Environmental > Aquatic > Marine > Cold seeps >...
GCCTTACGGCTCATATGAATCACAGGAATGCCAAGGGGGTGTTGTTTTCCTTTCAGTTCCACCAGTTTATCCTTGGGATCAAAGGAGCTTCCCGATAGAAAAATCACGCCTGCAGCACCCTGATCAGAGGCCAAAAGCGCTTTTCCACGGTCCTCGGAGTAGTTCACAAAGGGAGATGAGGCCTCCTGAGCTCCTGGTACTCCGCGCAAAATCAGCACCCATTTGCCTTCCACATCTTCCTGCGCGTAGTCGTCCCACTGGATTTCTCCGTCATCGATCTGAAATCCATAGCCGGCGAAAACCGCTTCGGCGCTGATGCTTGCGGAATTGCTGAATGGGAACAGGGAAAAATCCTTATCCAGAGAAAGTTCAGTTTCACTCCAGTTAACATGGTTGCCCGGTCCGGCCTCTATTTCCTGGACAATCTCGACTTGCTGGACTCCAGTCTTTTCATATAGCTTCAAACCTGCTTTTTTAAACTCGGTAGCAAGGTATTTTGCAAGTTGCTGATCCTCCGGAGTTCCAGGGTAACGGCCCTTTAGTTCATCTGAAGCCATGTAGACAATATGCTCTTCTATTTCTGGTATCGTGATTTCCTCTTCAAATTTTGGCTGGCATGAAATAAGCAGGGAGAAGGGGAGCAGAAAGAGTATCTTTTTCATAATTAAGTTATTGTATGTTAGTATTTTAATATAGCTGAATCTTCCGATTTTGAAGGGTCGAAAGATACGATTATTTTTTTCTCCAATAAAAACTTGACTGGAATAGAAAAAGATTATAGTTTTACTAACTAGTTTGACAAAGATGTTAAACTAGATTGTTAAATACTCGGAAAGCTTATGGCACTTCAAACAGAAACAGAAGAGAAGATCATCGCATCGGCCGAAAAATTGTTCTACCAGAAGGGTAAGGCCGGAACATCCATGCAGGATATTGCCGATGATGCAGGGATCAACAGAACCCTGCTTAACTACTATTTCAGGAGCAAGGATCAGTTATTTGAGGCTGTGTTCCGCAAGGCAATGGGAAGTTTTGTACCTGAGCTTGCGGCCATATTGAATGCCGATGGCACCTTTGAGGAGTATGTGCCAGCACTGGTGGAGAAAGTAATCGATACCATGCTGGAAAATCCCCAGATTCCCATTTTCGTCTTACAGGAGCTTTCTTCCAATCCGGAAAGAATGCCACAGATAATCAAGGAGATGGGAGTCGATCCTGCAAAGGCCATGGAAAAAATAGGGAGCGGGGGAGTAGTTCCTGCCCTGGGCGGACTTGATCCCCGGCAGATCATTCTGAACCTTATCAGCCTCTGCATTTTCCCCTTTGCAGCCAAACCGGCGGTCCTGGATATTCTCTATAATGGTGATACCGAAGCCTATATCGAAGCCATGAAGGAGCGTAAGGTATTGCTACCCAAAATTATCAAACAAATAATGAGTCAAAATCTACCCGGATGAGAACACTGTTTATATTTATGGCACTTATGCTTTCAGGAGTCACCTGGGCCCAGGAATCCTTTACACTGTTCGATTGTCAGCGGATGGCCAGGGAAAACGCACCCCGCCTGGGAGACCTGGATGTGATACAAAAAATGGGTGAGACAAAGATCGATCAGGCTGGTACCTCATGGTATCCATCACTGGATCTTAATGGCAAGCTCTCCTACCAGAGTGATGTGGTAGAGGTTACCCTAACCGATCCCAGCATCCCGGTTGAGTTCCCCCAGGTGCCCCATGATCAATATGGTCTGAATCTGGATATCATGCAGAATCTGTATGACGGCGGAATTTCCAAAGGGAAGAAGAGCTATGAAGAGGCACTTATGGAGACGGATCTGCAGCAGGTGGAAGTGGACCTTTATTCCTTAAAGGGAAAAGTAAACCAGTACTATTTTGCTGTACTTGCCCTGCAGGAGAATATGCGGAACCTGGAGATTCATCTGGAGAACCTGGAGGCCCGGAAGGAGGCAGTACAGACGGCAGTGAACCATGGCACCCTCCTGGAAACAGAACTGTACATCATCGAAGTAGAAAGACTGAAGGTGATGAAATCCATGCTTGAACTGGAGTCGCGAAAGAAGTCTTATATGGATGCCCTTGAAATATTCTGCGGAGAGGGATTTAATAAGCTCGCCATCCTGGAAAAGCCCCATTTTGAAGGGATCGGGAACAGAAGCCTGGTACGTCCGGAGTACAGACTGTTTGATCTGAAACATGCTTCCATGGAGGCAGGTAAGGAGCTGATGGGTAAGCAACGTATGCCGGTGCTCTATGCCTATGGTCAGACCGGCTATGGAAAGCCCGGATATAATGTGATGAGCGAGAGCTGGGACTATTACTATATGGTCGGGGCCGGTCTCAGGTGGAAGATATGGGACTGGAACAGCACTTCAAGGGAAAAGGAGTTGATAGGATACCAGCAGGAAATGCTTCAGACCCAGAGGGCCTCTTTTGACAAGGAGCTTGAATCCATGTTGGTCCAGGAGGAGGCAAAGATTGAACAGTACAGTGCTACCCTGGAGATGGATCAGCAGGTGCTGGAACTTCAGCAAAAGATATCCCTGCAGGCAGCTGTACAACTGGATAACGGAACCATGACCGCCACCGACTATGTGACCGAATTAAATAAAGAGAATCTGGCAAGGATCACACTGGCCACCCACCAGGTGTTGCTGATGCAGTCCATGGCCAACTATTTAACCCTACAGGGCAACCTTTAAAATCCATACCCATGAAATATAACAGATACATATTACCATTCCTCTTGCTTCCCCTGATGGCCTGCAAGCAGCAAAGTTATCCCGCAGATGCCTATGGAAATTTTGAGGCTGTCGAAGTGATGGTTTCAGCCGAATCCAGTGGAAGAATCATCACATTTCTCCCCAAGGAAGGTGAACAACTATCGAAAGACAAGGTATCGGTGACCATCGATACCACTCAGCTCTACCTGAATAAACTGGCTTTGGAGTCAGGTTTCTCCTCTCTCAGCTCCCGGATCCATACCCTGGATGCTCAGCTGCATGCCAGCAGGGTCCAGCTGGATAATCTTGAACGGGAGAAAAAGCGTATTAAAAAGCTGGTAGAAGGGGGCGCAGCCACCTCCAAACAGCAGGACGACATCAATGGTCAGATTTCCCTGCTGGAAGCACAAATGGCCGCCACTGCCTCCCAGAAAGATGCTATATATGCGGAAAGAAAAACTCTGGAGGTTCAGATCAGCCAGGTGGTGGACCAGATGACAAGATGTGCAGTAAAGAATCCCATGGACGGAACATTGCTTACCAAGTACCGTGAGCAGGGCGAAATGGCTGTACCTGGCCAGGCACTTTTCAAAATGGCCCATTTGGATGAGCTGATTTTAAGAGCCTATCTATCTGGTGATCAGCTCTCTTCTGTGAAACTTGGTGAAGAAGTAAGCGTGCGTTACGATATTGCTGGAGCCCTGGGGGAGACCACGGGTGTTGTAAGCTGGATTTCTCCCAGTGCTGAATTTACTCCAAAGATCATTCAAACCAGGGAGGAGCGTGTGAATTTAGTTTACGCCATTAAGGTGGTGGTTAGCAACGATGGCAGCTTGAAAATAGGAATGCCGGGCGAAGTGGTCTTTTTATGAAATAATAAATATGTCACTGATAATTAACAATATAGATCATTCCTTTGGTGCTGTAAGAGCACTTCAAAAGATCAATTTTGAGGTCGGGGATGGGGAGCTCTTTGGCTTGATAGGTCCGGATGGAGCAGGAAAAACAACCCTGTTCCGGGTCATGGCTTCTTTGTTGATTCCGGATGCGGGTTTTTGCTCCATGCATGGGCACGATGTGGTTAAGGATTACCGCGAGGTCAGGAAGATTATCGGTTATATGCCAGGACGCTTTTCACTCTATATGGATCTTTCAGTGGAGGAGAACCTGGCCTTTTATGCCAGGGTTTTCGGAACGACCGTTACAGAGAATTATGATTTGATCAAGGATGTATATGAGCAGATTGCACCTTTTAAGAAAAGACTGGCAGGAAAGCTAAGTGGCGGAATGAAGCAGAAACTGGCTCTTTCCTGTGCCCTGATTCACCGGCCGCAGATCTTACTTCTGGATGAACCCACCACTGGCGTGGATGCGGTAAGTCGCCGTGAATTCTGGGATATGTTGAAAGACATTCAAAAACAGGGAATTACCATAGTGGTCTCCACACCTTATATGGATGAAGCTGAGATGTGCGACCGTGTGGCACTGATGCAGAAGGGGAAATTGCTGGATATTTCAGATCCTTCCCATCCCCCAAAGGAGGAAGCACAGCTGTTGTACTCCCTGCAAAGCAGCAAGGGGGTGTATGCTTACCTGGATCAGATCCGGAGAACGAAGGCCTGCAGGCATGCCTGGCTTTTCGGCGATCAGCTGCACGTAACTCTGCGTTCTGAGGAGGATGAAGCAGAGCTAAGGTCGATCATTGATAGCTGGGACGACCCCAGCATCAAGTGGAAAGCCATCCAGCCATCCATTGAAGACCGTTTTATGGGATTGATGGAGCAGGATGGAGAAGAAGAGTTTATGAAAGGGGAAATGAACTGATGAACGAAGTTGAACATATCATCGAGGTGAAGGATATGGTAAAGAATTTTGGCTCGTTTACAGCCAATGACCGCCTCTCCTTTCATGTGGAAAAGGGTGAAATTTTCGGATTTCTTGGGGCCAATGGGGCGGGAAAGACCACAGCCATAAGGATACTTTGTGGCTTATCCTATCCCACGTCGGGAGAGATTCAGGTAGCCGGACATGATGTGTACCGGGAACGTGAAAAGATCAAGAAGAAGATTGGCTATATGTCGCAAAAGTTTTCTTTGTATGAAGATCTTACCGTATCCGAAAATATACGGCTCTATGCAGGGATCTATGGAATGGGGAGGAAGCAGATTGCAAGCAGGGAAGAGCAGCTGCTGGACCGCCTGGGCATATCACAGATCAGAAACAGATTGATTCGCGAGATTCCCCTGGGCTGGAAGCAGAAACTGGCATTTTCTGTGGCTATTTTTCATCAACCGGCCATTGTTTTCCTGGACGAGCCTACCGGGGGTGTGGATCCTGTTACCAGGAGGCAGTTCTGGGAGATGATACATGATGCCACAGAGGAGGGAATTACTGTTTTTGTAACAACCCATTATATGGATGAAGCAGAATATTGCGACCGGGTATCGATCATGGTTGACGGCCGTATTGATGCTCTGGATACACCTGCCGCATTGAAGCAGCAGTTCGAATCAGAAAATATGAATGAAGTATTTTTAAAACTGGCCAGAAGGTGAACAGGTTTTTTGGATTTGTTAAAAAGGAGTTTCAACACATCTTTCGGGATGTGCGGACCCTTATGATCCTCTTCGGGCTTCCCATAGTGATGATCATCCTCTTTGGATTTGTGGTGACCACAGAGATCCGGGATGTGGAGGTAGGAGTCCTGGACCGTTCAATGGATCAGGCTTCTATTCGTGCCACACAAAAAATATTTTCCTCAGGATATTTTGTTCCGGCCGGATACCTACAAAATGAAGAGGAGATCGGAGAGTTGTTTCGCAGTGGCAAAGCCAAGGTGGTGGTGGTTTTCGAGGAAGGTTTCGAAAAGAACCTGCAACGGGAGAACCGGGCTGCCATCAAACTGATTACAGATGCCTCAGATGCTAATACAGCACAGCTTTCCCTGACCTATTTGCAGGGTGTTTTGATGACTTATTTTCAATCTGTGAACCAGGATATTCAGCTTCCATGGACGGTGAGTGTAAAATCAAGGATGTTTTATAACGAGGAACTCAAAGGGGTCTATATGTTTGTACCCGGATTAATGGCTCTGATCCTGATGCTGATCTCTGCCCTGATGACCTCGGTAACCATTACCCGCGAGAAGGAGTTCGGGACCATGGAGTTACTACTGGCGTCGCCACTCAAACCCCGGGAAATTATTCTGGGCAAAGTGACTCCCTATGTGCTGCTTTCCTTTGTGAATGCCATGACCATTGTTTTGCTTGGTTTCCTGGTATTTGATGTTCCAATGATGGGCAGCATCTGGTTACTGATGCTGGAATGTATGCTTTATATCACCCTGGCATTATCCCTTGGAGTGTTGATTTCCACCAATGCAAAAACCCAGCAAATGGCAATGTTTATAAGTATGCTGGGGCTTATGCTACCCACCATTCTTCTATCCGGATTTATCTTTCCCATCGACAATATGCCAAAGGTCCTGCAGTGGTTCTCCTCCATTATGCCTGCCCGCTGGTTTATTGTCATTGTGAAGAATATTATGCTGAAGGGGACGGGCTTTGCCTTTATCTGGAAGGAGACCCTGATATTGCTGGGGATGACCCTCTTTTTTATTCTGGCCTCTGTAAAAAGGTTTAAAATCAGACTGAACTAGCGTATTAGCTATGAGGATACTATTAACACTACTGGTTAAAGAGTTCAAGCAAATCTTCCGGAACAGGTTGATGCTACCCATTATTTTTGTGGTACCTGTGGTGCAGATGATCCTGCTTACTTACGCTGCCAGCCTTGAAATGAAGGGCATCAGCATGGCAGTGGTGGACCAGGACTACTCCCAGGCATCGCGTTTGCTGATCTCCCGCTTCCAGGGTTCTCCCTTTTTTGAAATCAACCTGACTACCACTGATTACCAGGAGGCTGTGCGGGAACTGACACATGACCATGTGGATGTGATTCTTCATATGCAACAGGGCTTTGAGAAGGATCTTTATGCAGAGATGGGGACTGAACTGCAGCTGGTGATTAATGCAATTAATACGACGGAGGCCGGACTGATTAACTCATACTGTTCCCGGATTGTCAATGATTTTAATGGCCAGCTCAGGACAGAATGGTTTATCCCGGAAGGGGCTGAAATGATGAAAACCCTGGATATCATTCCCCAATACTGGTACAATTCCCTGCTCGATTATAAGATCTATATGTTCTCAGGGATCCTGGTAATCATTGTGACCCTTATCGGGATGTTGCTTACAGCACTTAACCTGGTAAGAGAGAAAGAGATGGGGACCACTGAACAAATTAATGTGACCCCTATCCGAAAGTACCAGTTTATCATGGCCAAATTGATTCCTTTTATGATTATCGCCCTGTTTGAACTGGGTTTTGGATTGATGATCGGAAAGCTTTTGTTTGGATTGCCAATGGTGGGGAGCATCGGCTTACTCTTTCTATTCACCTGTATCTACCTGCTGGTAGTTCTGGGGATCGGGCTTTTCCTTTCAACCATTTCCAATACCCAGCAGCAGCTGATGTTTATCGCCTTTTTCTTTATGATAACCTTTATTTTGATGAGCGGGGTATTTACACCTGCCGAAAGTATGCCTATGTGGGCGCAGAAGATCAATCTCCTGAATCCTGTTGCCTATTTCATGAGGGTTATCCGTATGATTTTGCTGAAGGGCTCTGCTTTTGGAGATATCACCCGCGAATTTTACAGCCTCTGCCTCTATGCCATGTTGATCCTGACCCTGGCCATAAGCAACTACCGGAAAACTACTTAAGCAGTTCGTCCAGTATTTTTGCTGTGGCTTTGGAGTCCCAGTTGGCAGCCCCGGTTTTCTTACTTACCACATGTCCGTCTTTTGATATGATGAATGTGGTGGGGTATCCGCTGAATGCCAGTGGTTTAGGGGGATTCTCAGCCATATACAACACGGGCATTAAATACTTATTCTTTTCCATAAAAGCATCCACTACCTCAGGTTCCTCACTGGTCACCAGAATAAAGGCAACTCTGTCTCCATATTTCTTGTAGAGTTCCTGGATCTCGGGCATCTCCGCAACACAGGGTGGACACCAGGTAGCCCAGAAGTTCACGAACACAACCTTTTCTCTCACATTGCTGAAATAGTAAGGTTCATTTTGACCCCAGGCCAGCACCCAGTTATAGTCCAGATCCGTAAGGATCGCTTGTTTCTCTTCATTAATAACTCTGGGAGCCTTAATATGCAGGGTAGCCCTGTTGATGGTAGTCAGAATCGCTTTTCTGGGACCGGGAATCAAAAAAAGAATGATCAAAATCCAGAACAGGATATCCCCGGCTTTCTGCCAGATAGATCTATTTTCTTTCCATTTGGTAAAACGTTCTTTCAGGGTGGCCATTTTTTTGAATTTTCATGCAAAGATAGTTTTTCCCCTTACCTTTGTGCAAGTTTATTATATTTGTTTGCCAAAGTTGATCCATGCTAGAGAAGCTCAAGATTTTCTTCAAGGAGGAGATTTGGTCCCACGACCTTACTTCTAAGTCCCGACGCCGCACTTTTCTGATCAGGCAATCGAGGATTTATATCATGGCTTTCAAAGGTTTTTTTGAGGATAGGGCGGCTGTAAAAGCAGCGGCACTAACCTATTTCACCATGCTCTCCATTATACCTATTTTTGCCATTGCATTTGCCGTTGCCAGAAACTTTGGCTTCGAGGATGTGCTGCATCGCTTCATCAACAACAATATGGAGGATCAGGAGGAAGTGATGAAATGGGTAACCGGTATGGTGGACAAGCTCTTATTGGAAACCAAGGAGGGGGTAATAGCCGGTATTGGTGGTGTGATCCTGTTCTGGTCGGTGATCCAGGTCCTGAACAATATTGAAGCTTCTTTCAACGACATCTGGCAGATCCGGAAACCCAGGAGTTTTATGCGGAAGTTTTCAGACTACATGGCCATCATGATTCTTAGTCCTTTCGCCATTGGGCTTTCCGGAAGTTTCATGGTTAAAATTCAGTCCGCAGCCAATGAAATTGAGCTCCTAAGACCGCTGATGAGCCAACTGATCAAATCGGTACCTTACGTCTCCATATGGATTCTTCTCACCATAGTCTATATTGTGATGCCCAATACCAAGGTGAAGTTTAAGTATGCGGTTATTGCCGGGGTTATTGCGGGAACCATAGCACTGGTATTTCAATCACTTTACCAGGGCCTTCAGCTGGGTGTCTTACGATGGGGAACACTCTATGGAACCATTGCCTTTATTCCTCTCTTCCTGATGTGGCTGCAGATTACCTGGCTTATTGTCCTGATGGGTGCAGAGCTTTCTTTTGCCTACCAGAATATTGAGAATTATGAATTTGAAGTGAATGCGCTTAATCTGAGCCAGAACAATAAGCGGATTTTAACTCTGTTGATCTCCCACCAGATCATCAAGAACTTTGAAGATGGAGTGGAACCCTGGAATACCGAAACCCTCAGTCATGAACTGGGTATGCCCATACGTCTGGTAAATGAACTGGTATATGAACTTGTGGAAGCAGGAATCCTGGCAGAACTGGCGGCCACCAATCCCAAGGACCGTTCTTACCAGCCTGCGGTGGACATCAATAAGATCACTGTATCGTATATATACGACCAGATGGAAAAGGTGGGTGGTGACCATATGATTGTAACAGAGTCGGATGAGCTGAATAAAATCACACGAATCCATGAACATATTCTGCACTCCATCAGGGAGTCCCCATCCAATATCCTCATGAAGGATCTTTAATCTACACTTTCGATTCGACAGGTAATCAGTTGATTTAACATTAAATTTATCGTTCTAAGGGTTTGAAATTTACGTATTATTAGTTAATATTGCATATCATTTTAATAGGATATGAGGTTTTACAGGCAACATAGCGTTCATCATTATCATCAGCATGTGAATGGTTAGAACCCTGTGTAGTACATTGTAATCCGATAAAAAATTGAGAGGTTTGCAGATACTGCAGACCTTTTTTAGTTATAAAACGATTAGGATGGAAAAATTAAGAATTGCCATACAGAAATCGGGACGTCTCAGTGAGAAATCACTGATGCTCCTGAAAGAGGCTGGAATCTCTTTAAACAATGGATCCCGTAAATTAAGGTCTGAGGCCTGGACATTTCCCCTGGAAGTGATCTACCTCAGGGACGACGATATTCCACAATATGTGGAAGATGGTGTTGCTCATATCGGGATCGTAGGAGAGAATGAGTATGTTGAGAAGGGCTGTGAGGTGGATCTCATAGAAAGACTGGGTTATTCCCGATGCAGACTTTCCATTGCTGTTCCTAAATCGGACTGTTATGAAAACCTGGATGAATTGAATGGTAAGCGGATTGCCACATCCTACCCGGTCATCCTGGAGAAATACCTCCAGGAGCATGGTGTGAAGGCTGATATCCATGTTTTGAGCGGTTCGGTGGAACTGGCTCCTTCCATTGGTATGGCAGATGCCATTTTTGATATTGTAAGCTCCGGAAGTACTCTGATCAGCAATGGATTGAAAGAAGTGGAGGTGCTTATGAAATCGGAGGCTGTGGTGATTGCTAACCGGAATCTGGATGCAGATATTCAGGCTATTCTGGATGACCTGATCTTCAGGATTCGCAGCGTCATGGCAGCATCCAATAACAAGTATATCCTCCTGAATGCTCCCAACGAAAACCTGCAAAAGATTATTGATACCATTCCCGGAATGAAAAGTCCTACAGTCATGCCGCTGGCCGAAGAGGGGTGGAGTTCGGTTCATTCGGTGCTCAGCGAAAAAGAGTTCTGGGGACATATTGACCGCCTGAGGGAACTTGGTGCACAGGGTATCCTGGTTATTCCCATAGAAAAAATGATCGTATAACATTAATATTATTAAAATGAATATAGTTCGCAATCCCTTAGAAAGTGATTGGCCCTCTTTGCTTGAGCGAC
>Ga0255419_10045_pt3 | contig 10570 bp, 8 predicted proteins | sample ANMaggSeSYBR02J3_FD_182658 | JGI IMG/M metagenome (GOLD analysis project Ga0255419, IMG submission 182658) | Sediment cell enrichment communities from methane seep in Santa Monica Basin, California, United Staets - ANME aggregate JGI... | ecosystem: Environmental > Aquatic > Marine > Cold seeps >...
GACGGTAAAGTTAATCTCGAAGACTTTGCCGTACTGGCGGTCTGGTGGGATGATGACGGTGGCTGTGTGGAGCCGGATTGGTGCGAAGGTGCCGATTTTAATATGAGCGGAACGGTTGATTTTACCGATCTCGCGTACTTTGTTGAAAATTGGTTGCGGCAGGCGGGATGAATGAGGAAGAATTTTAGATTTTAAGATTGAAGAATTGAACATCAAACATCGAATGAAAGAGAAGAAAAATGAACCACGAAATACTTGGGGCGGTCGAGCCGCAACTAATAGAATTTAACCACGAAGAAACGAAGAGCACGAAGAAGAAGAAAAACAGGTAAAAAGTACCTCTACAGAGCTACACTCTGACAGCAAAAGGTCACCGTCGCGATAATGAACGCTTCGGCTGTTGATATAAAAGGACTTACGGAAATGGCCGCTTAGAAAACACACATAAAAAACAAAAAATTACAAGATAGTATTACGAACGACAAAAAAAGGGTAAGAAAGGACGAAGAGAATGAAAAAGACATTGATTTTGGTAATTGTGGCGGGGATGTTATTGGCGGGGGCGGTTAGTGTGGAGGGCGCCGTTTATTATGTCTCGGAGTCTTCCGCAGGCAATGGTAGCGGTAGCTCTTATGATAACAGGATGAGTGTTGTTAATCATAATGGCCGCAGTTTCAACCCTGGAGATACGATTTATCTGGTCGATACGATTTCATCGCGATTAGTGATTCCGAGTAGCGGCATCTCCGGAAGCGAAATAACATACAAAGGAGATTATGCCGGCCACCCAGGTGTTCTTACCTGTAATACCAGTTATGGAACAATAAGAGGAGAGGGAAAGGATTACATCATTATCGATGGGCTTGAAGTAAAAAACGGAACGATAGCCATAGCATTCTTAAACGGATGCGATTATATAACTATAAAGAATTGCTTAATTCATGATATGTATCGGACAGCTTCAAAAGGAATTCATTTCTCCAGCAATACAAACCCAATAACACGCAATTCTAACATCGTTATAGGCGGCGCAGAGGGTGAAGGAAATGAAGTGTATAATGTTGGCGTTGACACAGGTGGAGTTGATATAGGACTTGCGCATATCGACAATTTTCTCGCCAGTTATAATAAATGTTATGGCGGAGAAACAGACACTGGTATAGACGGCATCACATTAAATTACAGTAATGGGGGCATAATAGAATATAACAAATTATATGACCATATAAAATCGGCTCAAACACCAATTGAATATCCCCAATATGGAGAAGATGGACTTGATTTGAAGGGCAGCTCGAATATTCATATCAGATATAATCATATATATGGGAACAGAGCGGGTGGCATAGGCGTAAATAATTCCGATTGGATGAGTGCTAATTGCAGCAATATTTATATTTATCACAATCTTCTCCACGATCAGGGGGTAAATATCGTTGTCAGCGATCTCGATGAAAATTGCTACATTTGGAGCAATCTGATGTACAATTCCACCAGGTCCCATGGTATATCATGCACCACAACCGGATCTAATATACACATCTATAATAACACGCTTATTAATAATCACGGCAACGATGGAACTAGATTTGCTATATTTACTGGAAACGGCAGCGATTATTACATCAAAAATAACATCTTTTATTCCGATACCCACAACGACTTAATTTACAAATCCTCTTCCGCGATCAATGCTAATTTTGATAATAACCGTTATTGTTATACTGGTGGTACTGCGCGGCTCCGCTGGGACGGCGCATATAAAACACTCGCACAAGTGAAGGCTCTTGGTCAGGAAGCAAACGGAACAGAAGGCGAACCGGGATTCAGCAATGTAGGTAATGATGATTATACATTAGCTTCCAGCTCAGTATGTATAAACGGTGGTTCTGATTTAGGCGTTGATTATGCTTTAGGGCTTGACCCGGCAAATACCGATTTCACCACATTCCCACCTTCCGTTCACATATCAGACAACAATAGCTATGGCTCCGGCTGGGAAATAGGAGCTTATGTATTTACGGGCATAGCGTGTTTGCCGATAGACCAGACCGGCTGGAAACTTGTGTATGTTGACAGTGAAGAATTGGGTGATGAAAGCGGAGCGGCGATAAATTCGTTCGACGGCGATCTCGATACTATCTGGCATACTGAGTGGCCGGAAAATCCGACCCATCCGCATGAAATTCAGATTGATCTGGGTGGTTTCTATGACATCTGCGGATTCAGGTATCTGCCAAGGCAGGGTGGCAGCACAAACGGCACGATAAAGGATTATGAATTTTATGTCAGCAACAACCCCGACGACTGGAGCAGTGCCGTTGCGAGTGGAACCTTCACCAACGACCAGACAGAGAAAACAGTTTCGTTTGATCGCGTACTCGGCCAATATGTTCGCCTAATCGCGTTGTCGGAGATGAACGATGGACCGTGGACAAGCATGGCGGAGCTGAATATTTTGGCTGTTCAGCCGGACTCGGACATAAATGACGACGGTAAAGTTAATCTCGAAGACTTTGCCGTACTGGCGGTCTGGTGGGATGATGACGGTGGCTGTGTGGAGCCGGATTGGTGCGAAGGTGCCGATTTTAATATGAGCGGAACGGTTGATTTTACCGATCTCGCGTACTTTGTTGAAAATTGGCTGCGGCACGGCTAATAAATAAAACAAAAGAAAACGAAGAAAAAAAGAGAGAAGAAAAGAATATAAAACAAATGGTGCGATATCTCGCTGTTCTTCTCACAACTCATTCTTTATTGCTTCCTGGTACACTTTATAAGTTAATCGAGCGGTTTTATAGATGGAAAATTGCTCGGCCTGCCTGATACCTGCCTCGCGTACCTGTGGATTATCGACATCGTTCGTCAGCGCCCTTGCCATCGCCGCCGTCATCTCTTCCTCGGAATACGGATCAAAAAAACGTGCTGTCGTACCTGCCACTTCCGGAATGGCACCGCCCCTGGAGCAGGCGACAGCGGTACCGCAAGCCATCGCTTCAACAGATGCGCAGCCGAATCCTTCGTACAAACTGGGCAGCACAACCAGTGAGGCAAGATTATATATCGCCGGTAAATCGTCGGCTGCCACCCAGCCGAGAAAGGTTACATATTTTTCAATGCCCAGATCAGCGGCTCGCGAAACAAGTTGTTGTGTTTGCGGCGAAAGCCCGCCCGCGAGAACAAGCGGATATGTCTCGCGTAACTCCCCGGACAATCGAGCGTAGCTGTTGAGCAGACGAACCAGGTTTTTGTGGGGTTTATGGTTGCCGGTATAAAAGATAAAACGTTCGGATAGATTGTATTTCTCGCGAATCCGCGACAGTAATTCGATATCGTCGATAGGATGATGGGCGGGATCGTGGCTTTGTGGAACAACGGCTATCTTCTCTGCGGGCACGTCCAGCAGACGGACAGCCTCGTTTTTGGTATATTCGGAAATGGCGATTACGCGGGCCGCCCGCCGGACAGCCCGCCGGGTCAGCCGATAAAAGTAAGCTCGCTTGACCGCCGAACAATATCCAACATCGCTCAGCGGATATAGATCATGCAGGGTAATCACTATCGGCACACGTCGCAGCCCTAACGGCAGATCAAAATGGGGATAATGATAAAGCTCCGAGGTATCGTGAAAACGGAGAAACTCTATATGGTGACGCAGAGACAGCATCGGTGCGCGCACGGAACGAAGTTCTATGTTACCCTGACACTCCGACGGCACGAGTGAATACAGCTCGCGAATAATCTCCTGCTGATGTGGACACCATCGATTGTGATACAGCACCCAATGATTATCCGGGTATTCCAGCGGAAGTGTGGTAATGAGGCGTCTGACATAGACCCGCCCGCCGCCGGGCAAATGGGCAAACCGCAGGTCAAAACTGATTTTCATACCGCCAATTCGCCCCTGTTTAACTCTTACACTCTTACACTCTTACACTCATAACTACCGCTTGTTCGCAGACCTAACGGCTGCCCTAAAATCTCGGCCATCACAATCGCCTGTGCTGCCGTATTCCTGTTGCTCAATACCTGTTGCAAAGACTCAATAGCTGGTGCCTGCGCCGCTACTGCCGTCTTTTCCTCTTCACGTGAAGTACGCCGTAATTGAGCGGCCTCACGGGTAGCCATCATCTGTCTTTTTGCCGCGATTTGGTCTTTAGTGAGTTGTCCAGCCAGTGCCACTGCGGCCGCGTGTTTTGGCGGCCTGGTTACCGGGCGTTTTTGGACAGCGGGCCGTCCGGGCGGTGGCGCCATCCTTGGCTGCCTTGTTACTTGTGGTCCCGCGGGCCTGCGGGCCGTTGGAGCGGGCCTTTGGATGGTTGGTATCGGCTTGGAGGGCTGCGGAGTTGGGGGCCTGGAGGGTTGCTGCTGAACCGGCTTAGGGACGCGCTTTCGCGCATAGCTCGGCAGCGACCTGGTCTGCTGCCGTGGCGGAGTTGGCGTCGGACGTGATGGCGGCGGACTCTTTTTGCTTTGCTTGTTCTTAATCCAACCACTGAGCGTGTACAAAACCACCAGGATCAACATTGGCCACAATTTGCGCAACGGTTGCGTATCCTCACCGGGCTTTGGTATATCCGCCAGAATGGCTAATAGTTGCCGCCACATAGTAGTTGCTCCATCATCATATATAGGTATATGGGTGTAAGAGTATATGAGTGTAAGGGGAAAGAATAAAGCTTCTATTTTCTCATCTACTCATCTACTTTTTCTGCTCTTCTGATGAGTCGCTCCGTCCGATGGAATCTCTCATATCCGTATCGGACTTGATATTTTTCATGCGATAATAGTCCATAATACCCATATTACCACTACGGAACGCATCGGCCATTGCCCTGGGCACTTCCGCTTCGGCAAGCACAACCTTGGCCTGATTTTCCTGTACCAGTGCCTTCATTTCCTGTTCGCGTGCGCGTGCCATAGCGGCCCGGCCTTCGGCTTCTGCTTGTCGCATTTGTTTGTCCGCCTCGGCCCGTTCGGTTTCCAGTAACGCTCCGACGTTGGCTACATCTCTCACGCTTGCCACGCTCACGTCGGCAATATCGATGGAGACGATCTCGAAGGCTGTTTGTGCGTCGAGTCCGCTTTCCAGAACTTTGCGGGAGATGCGATCTGGATTTTCCAATACGTCTTTATATGTATCCGATGAGCCGATAGCACTGACAATCCCCTGGCCGACACGCGCGATAATGGTTTCTTCCGTCGCTCCCCGGACCAACTGGGCTATATTGCTTCGTACTGTAACTCTCGCCCGGATAAGCAGTCGAATCCCGTCTCTGGCAACCGCGTCCAGCATAGCCGTTCCCGCCTCCTGAGTCGGACAGTCGATAATCTTGGGCTTGACTGTGGTCTGGACCGCATCGAGAATATCGCGGCCGGCCAGATCGATTGCGCGGGACACATCCAGCGTCAGGGCAATTCTGGCACGGTGTGCCGCTATCATCGCCTGTACCAATTTTATAACCTGGCCACCGGCGAAATGATGCGCCTGTAATTCGGTGAACGTAATGGGAATGTTCGCCTTGAACGCGATTATCAACGCGTTGACGCAGGTCATTACATCGGTAACGTCTTTACGGACCAGAAAAGCGCTTTCCAGTTCCACCGTACCCAGGTCTTCTATGCCTGCCTGTACTGCTGAAATTCTCGCTGACACTACCATTTGAGCCGGTACTTTTCGCAGCCACATTCCGATCAGGTCAAAAAAGCTCACTCTCGCCCCGCTCGACAGCGCCTGAATCCATATATTTACGAATCGGCCCACAACTAAAACGAATACCAAGGCGATAATGGAAAGGACAACCAGTATCCCAACGGTAATTTTACCCATCTCTGCTAACATAATCGGTTCCATGTTTTTATTCTCCTGTTTTACGTTCCACTACTATACTGTTTCCCTGAATTTCGACTACCAAAACTTCTGTATTATCTTCGATCAGTTCCCCTTCGGAAACCACGCTGTATCGTTCACCCTCTATCTCCGCGATGCCGGAGGGCCTAAGCGGCGTAACCGTTCGCCCGCTTTTTCCCGCCAGGGTCCTGTAATCTTCCATACTTACCCCGGCCTGGCCGCGTGCCGAAACAGATTCATTTACGGGCGGCAATATAATCCTTCGGCCGATTGGCGTTCGGGGAAAAACTTTCAGACCCAGCACAAGTAAAATCGGCACCACAATCACCGTCGCACCCAGAAAAATCAGACCAATCCCTTCTCCCTCCTTAAAGGCCAACACCAGCGAACCTATTATCGCCCCGGTCGCTAATATCCCCAGAATCCCTGCCGACGGAAGAAACATCTCCATAATTATCAGAGCCACGCCGACCAGTAGCAATATAATCGCGTATGTCAACAAATGTATTTCCTATAAAAATTGGGTGCCACCTTTCCGCCGAAGGCGGAGAGGTGCTCTTTGACTGATTTTCTTTAAAGTACCGGATACGTTCCGTGTGGCGATCTTCAATTTATCATTGTCTATTTTATATTCTTCTGTATTCTTTTCTTTCTCACCATCGTGCCGCAGGCAGATTCGCTGAGGCGAACCCACCACTCACAACTCTTTAACCACTATACTGTTTCCCTCAATAACCACAACCTTAATCTTTCGCCCCGCCTCGATCAGTTCTCCGCGCGTTACAACGTTAAACCGCTCCTTGCCGAACCTCGCTATACCGGAAGGTCGTAGCTCACTGACACTGACGCCTTCCTGGCCGACCCTCACCTTCGGTTCGGGAGCCGGTGCCGCTGCGCCTCCGGCACGAACTTCAACCGGGTCCTTCCGCATAGCCAGAACCAGACGGCTCGTCAGAGGCAGACGTGGGAAATATCTGCCGATAAAATACGCGAACACGCAGAATCCCAGAAATCCCGTCATTAACCCCCACAGATTTCTCTCGAACAACTCCCAGTCCAGCGGCGACGCCGGAATGGGAAGCTCATCCGGCGGATTGCCCACCATCATCGCACCTATCGCGAACACCATCAGCAGCACACCGGAAATACCGGCTACGCCGAATCCGGGAATCACGAAAATCTCCATCATCATCAGTCCCATACCGATTGCGAAAACGGCAATCTCCCACCAGTTAGCCATGCCGATTAAATATTTACTGCCGAACAGAACGAGCAGTGCCGCCACCGCCACCGCGCCCGGCAGCCCCACTCCCGGACTGTTCAGTTCCGCGTAAATACCGAGAAGCGCTACCATAAACAGTATCCCTGTTACCGTCGGACTCGTCAGCATCCGGACCAGTTCTTCCGACCAGTTGGTTTTCAATATTTGCGCCGGCTGGTCGAACGTTACCTCGTCGCGTTCTTCCAGATAGGCCAATACTTCCTCCCTTGCCTGTACATCCAGCCCTTCCACAACCGTCCGGGCCAGCCCGTATTTGTACGCCAAATCCGCGTCTAGCGTCAGTAATTCATCCTTGGTATCAATCAGTTCCTTGCCCGCCAGATCATACACCCGCGCGTTCCGCGGCAGATTATCACCCTCGAAGTATTCGTATTGCCCTGTTCGCCTGTTTTTTATTCTATATACTTCAATGGCGACCGTTACCATCGCCTTGCACAGAGCCGCCGGATAACCATTGGCCTTGGCCGCCGCTTCAAAGAAACTTCGCAGCGGGCTTTCAATTTTCTCACGCTCTACTCCTTCCAGCGTACCACCCATCATAATCGGAGCGCAATCGCCGATTTGAGTATTCTCTTTCATAATAATATCCTGGCACGCCACACTAATCAGCGCCCCGGCCGAAATGGCCTTTGTCCGTATGTATGCCGCCGTATGGGCCTTTTTGGATACTTCCTGTAAAATATACTGATAGATTTTATGGGCACTATCGACCCGCCCACCAAAGGTATCCATCTCGTATATGATATAGGTCGCGCCGTCGGCCAGTGCCGTTTCAGTCCGCCGTTTGATCGACTCATACAACCCTTCGTCAACCATCTCTGCGCATTCTATAAATACCGCTTTATGACTTGTTCCCTCCGGAAAAACAGCTTTCTCCGAGGGACTCGCTATGCTGTTCGCGTCTTTTATCACTGGTTCGGATGTGTCCTGCTCTTTGGATTCCTGGTCCGTCCCGGAATATAAATCAAACCAGCGGATTCCCAGCACATCAGCCAGTTCCTCGTCGTCCCCCGCCAGGACGTCAGCCAGTCCGATTTCCAGCGCCTCCTGCCCGTCCAGCAGCAGCACTTCGCCACTACCCACCAGCGGCCCCCGGCCGACCATCTTCCACGGCGGCTGCTCTTCTGTTATGTGCTGTTGATAACCTTCCTGATCCACCAGCTTCCGCTTACCTGCCCGGCTGATTTGGTAGAGGACCATCTGTTTGTCCGCCATCGCCTGCGCTAACAGCGGATTATGCCCGCCCGCCCTGGCGAAGCTGACTATTTTTTTGATAACGCTCTGCTCATCCGCCGCGGACAGGGACATCTCCTTCCGCGACGCGGCGGCCGTGGGGATTACTTCGCCTAATTGGGCAAACTTATCGACGATAATCTCTCGACAGGCAAATACCGCCGTCAGTGCCATCCCTCTGGCCCCTTCTGCCGGGATATACGCAACGGTGCGGAAATGTTCTTTTTCAGCCCAGCGGTCGATTGCGTGCGCCAGTTCGGCAAAGTTCTCGAACGACTGACCTCTGCCCGAAAAGCGAAAGACTAACGTCTTGACCTCATGTTCACCGGCCATATCTGCCAGACCGCGGATTTCCTCCAGGTCATCATGGGAAAAATCCTCCTCAACTTCGATGAATCCCCCTTTTTGGACCATCTCTGCGGGCTTTGCCGAGACCGCCGCCGACTGGCAGAAGCATATTAACAACGCGAATATAACGATAGTTCTAATCATAAGAAGTTTCCACAACAGCATATAATAACCTGATAGCCTAATAGTTATTAGTATTGCCGTAAAAAGTCAAATGTTTTTATCCAATTTTGATTTCGTCAGGTCGAGAAAAAACCCTCTTTTTCGGGGTGGATAATTCTATTGCTTTCACCTGCTGAACATAGTATCAACAATATATTGTCTTAACGGAAAATATAAGTTCAATTTCAAAAAAATATGCCTGATCGCCATTTTGCAAAACTACTGTTATTTATAGTGCTCACGATTGGATTTTCCCGTTAGTACGCGGGTAAGTAGCCTTACGACAATATGTTATGGTTTCGCTCGCGGGAATTCCCATACGCGGTGCGTATAATATATTTAGCCGTCTAAATCAAGCAAAGGAAGGTAACTCATGGAAACTCGCGGTAAAATTACTCGTCGGAAATTCCTCGAAAGCACTTTTGTCGGCACGGCTGGTACTGTCCTCCTGCCACAACTGCTCACTGCAAAAGGCGTTACAAGAGTTACCAAACGAACAGCCACCGACCTGGTCGCCCTTGGTAAGAGTAAAGTCAGGCTCAGCCGGCTGGGAATGGGCACCGGCAGCAATGGCGGTAAAGTTCTGCGCGACCTCGGCCAGGAAAAATTCACCCGCCTGATCCGTTACGGCATTGAGCGAGGCATTACTTACATCGACACCGCCGACAATTATAATGGCCTGCACGAAATGATTAAACCCGCCATCAAAGGCATCGACCGTGAAAAAATCCAGATTCTGTGCAAAATCTGGCCCGGCCGATATCAGGACCCATTAAAGGAAATAGATCGGTTCCGCAGTGAGGTCGGCACCGACTATTTCGACGTAATGCTGATACATTGTGCCCGCGCGCATGATTGGGTTGAGCAGCAGAAACGCCTGCGGGACCTGCTCGATACGGCACGAGAAAAGAAAATTATCCGTGCTACGGGCGTCTCCATGCACGGCCTGCTGCCGCTCCGCGCCGCCGCCGATACCGACTGGGGCGATGTACGACTTGTCCGCGTCAACCACAACGGCCATCGGATGGACAATCTCAAAAACAAGTGGAAGGAACCCGGCAACGTCAGTGAAGTTGTCAAACACATCAAAAAAATGCACGCTGCCGGCAAGGGCGTAATTGGTATGAAGCTCATCGGCAACGGCGACTTTAAGGACCCTGAACTCCGCCGTAAATCAATCGATTTCGTCATCGGCCTTGGCTGCGTGAACGCTGTTACCATCGGTTTCAAATCACCCGCCGAAATCGACGAAGCCATCACCAACATCAACATCGCCCTGGCCAAACACCCACCCAAACCGACGTAGATATTTAACAGCCTCAGAACCTTTCCTTGGAGTATCGGAATCCAGTAACCTGATATGGCGTCAGTCTCAGTAGGTCTCAAGCCAGTGTTGGGAGAATATGCTCAGGTCGTCTGGGCCAACACCTCCGTCGCCCGTCAGGTCAGCGCCGCCGCAATAGCCGCAGGTGTTGTCCAGCCAGTGGTCGGCAAGCACGGCAAAATCCAGCAGATTGACCGCGTTGTCAACATACATATCGCACGGAAAATGCCATTCGTAAGCACCCCTGTCAACCACCGGCAACCCGGTTGAGCCGGCATAGCCCATATCAGGCTTGGCCGGGTCGTCCAAAAAAGCGAGGGTTACGATCTGCATCCAACGGTACAGGCTCGACTATGTTGCCGTCGCCGTC
>Ga0255419_10314_pt1 | contig 10436 bp, 8 predicted proteins | sample ANMaggSeSYBR02J3_FD_182658 | JGI IMG/M metagenome (GOLD analysis project Ga0255419, IMG submission 182658) | Sediment cell enrichment communities from methane seep in Santa Monica Basin, California, United Staets - ANME aggregate JGI... | ecosystem: Environmental > Aquatic > Marine > Cold seeps >...
GTTGAGGATGTCCGCGGTGCGGCTGGCTCCTACACGGGTAACGCCGAGAGCACGCACCTCCAGGAGTTTGTCCATGTCTCGAATTCCGCCGGCGGCCTTCACCTGAACGTGAGAGGACGAATGCTCTCGCATCAATTTCAGGTCTTCCAGAGTGGCCCCGCCGGTGCCGTAGCCGGTTGAGGTTTTTACCCAATCGACACTCAGCCGGCCGCATATTTCGCAGAGTTTGATTTTCTGGTAGTTATTGAGATAACAGTTTTCGAAGATGACCTTGACTTTCTTTCCCCGCCCGTGAGTTATCTCCACAATTGCCCCGATCTCGGAGTGTATGTAATCCCAATCGCCACTGATGACTTTACTGATATTTACGACCATGTCCAACTCTTCACCGCTGTCCTCCAGTGCTTGTTTCGCTTCGGCTGCTTTGACAGCCGTGGCATGGCCGCCATGAGGGAAACCGATGGTCGTGCCGGCTTTAACGGTGCTGCCCTTGAGGATTTCGGCACAGCGTTTGAGATAAAAGGGCATAATACAAACACTGGCTACATTATACTCCAGGGCCAACCGGCACCCCTCTTCAAGTTGCCGGCTTGTTAACTGAGGATTGAGCAGTGAATGGTCGATCATTTTGGCAATGTCTTCATAGGTATAATCCATAGATGTCTCCGGAATATTAAAATATTGGCAACTATTCAGCCATATGCAAAAAACCGTTGAAACGGTTGAAAGAAGTGGTCGGCGAGACCTCCAGCACCGGACTGAAGTCCGGTGTTAATGAGAAAATCCACCTATTGCACACGGCTGAATAGTTACAAATCCCGTGAACAGTTATTTCAGGCATTTGCGGGAGAGGTAACGGTTTGGCAGGAAGGCAGGATAATAGTAAAGGTAGTTCCCCTGTCGGGTTCGCTTTCCACATTGATATTGCCGTTGTGGGACTCAATTATATCTTTGCAAACCGACAACCCCAATCCGGTGCCGCGCAGGTCGGGTCTGACTTCGTTTGTCTTGGTGGAAAAGAATGGCTCGAAGATTCTGCTGATTTTTTCCGGCTCTATTCCGCAGCCGGTATCGGTTACTTTTATAAGTACAACTCCATCTGTCCGGCATTGACCGTCAATCGTCAATGTACCGCCGCGAGGCAGCATAGCCTGGCGGGAGTTAATCATCAAATTCAGTAATACCTGCTCAATCTGTCCCCTGACAACCGAAAGGCATAAGTCATCCGGTACGGTTATTTTGACCTCGATATTATCCTTCCGGAAATCGCGTGCCAATGACTGAAAACATTCCCGGATAAGATGGGTGAGTTGGACATTTTCGTACTGCTGAGACTGGTTGCGGACCTGACCGAGCATGCTCTGGATGATCAGGGCGGCGTTATTGCCGTGCTTGATTACCTTTTCCAGGGCCTTACGCATCAAGGCCACATCGTCTTCGTGTTTGAGTGCCAGTTCGGAATAGTTAATCATAAGCGCGAGCATATTATTGAACTCATGGGCAGTCAGACAGGCTGTGGTTCCGATGAGGGAGAGCTTCTGGGTGGCCTGTAGCTGCTTTTCCAGGTTGATGATTCTGTCTTCGTTTTCCCGCAAACGCAGATGGATACTTTGTCGCTGCTTTATCAAATTGCTTTCCACAAAAGGAATTAAATTAACCGCCTTCGGCGGAACTTTTTTGCCACAGAGAACACCGAGTTCACAGAGATTTATAATTTCTTTTCTCTGAGGCCTCTGTGGCTAATACAAATTCCTATACAATTAAATTATGACGAAAATAATCAAGGTTTACAATCTTCTCGTTGCTATTATAATCCAATTAAAATGGCATTATACAATAAAATTATCGGGTCGCTGTCAGGAAATACTTGAAAGATGGAGCACCAAGCCCTTTTATCGGAGTTATTGGACCTTGCCGATCAAATCGGCTTTGAGGTTCGCCGGGAGTATCTCGGCGGCGAAGGGGGAGGATTGTGCCGATTGCGGGGCAAGTGGGTACTGTTCGTGGACAGCGAAGCTTCCATAGCTGAACAGTTGGCCCAGGTGGCCGGCGCCCTGGCCGACCGCGAGGAACTGGAATCAAAATATATTCTGCCGCAAATCAGACAAGTGCTTGATGAGTATAAGGGGGGATGAATGTATGGGTGTATGGGTGTAAGAGTATAAGAGTGTATGGGTATAAAGGCTGTTTTTTGTCTCCTGAACGCCGACAAAGTGGTGCTGGACGGAGTGGGAAAGAAAGACTATAATTATCACGTTTGATGATGACTATTTACGGAGTGTTTTATGACAGAATCAACAGAACAGAAAGGCGACGGCAAATCGCGCAGTAAAATTCTGATTGTCGATGACAATGCGCAAAACGCGGAGTTGCTGCAAGCCTACCTTGAAGCGTTGGAGGCCGATATTCGGATCGCGGTTGACGGGGTGGACGCTATGGAAAAGATAGCCCTGGAGGAGCCTGATATTATTCTGCTGGATATTATGATGCCGCGGATGAGCGGCTTCGAGGTCTGCCGACGTGTAAAAAACAACCCTAAAACCAAAAACATTCTTGTGGTGATAGTTACCGCACTGAACGAGTTGGGTGATGTGGAACGCGGCGTAGATTGCGGTGCGGACGATTTTCTCAGTAAACCAATCAATAAGCTGGAACTCCTGACCCGTGTAAAAAGCCTGCTGAGGGTCAGGAATCTGCAAAGTGAACTGGAACGCACTCTTTCATACTTAGAGGACATCGAAGATTTCGGAAACGAAAGTCACCAGTAGGGAGCATAATTGAAAATGAAAAATGCCGTTAAGATTTTATGGATTATTCCGCTGTTTATAGTGTTATCGGCAGTTGCGCAGCAAAAAGCCGCGCCGCAAAAACCTGCGCAGGAAAAAGCTCCATGGACGGCGCTACAGTTCCGCCTGATCGACCGGCCGGATGAGATTGTGGAAGTACTCGATAACGGCATGGTTGCGATCGTTAAGGAAAACCATACGGCGCCGGTAGCATCGGTACGGTTGTACGTGCGGGCCGGGAGTATATATGAAGGTGAGCGGTTAGGGGCGGGTTTGAGCCATCTATTTGAACATCTACTGGCAGGGGGGGCGACAAAGAACCGTAGCGAAGAGGAATCGCGGAAATTAATCGAAAAAATCGGAGCAAAATTCAACGCTTACACGAGTAAAGCACGTACCTGTTACTTTCTGACGGTGCCGGCTCTGCATGTTGGAACGGCCTTAAATATGATTGCCGATTGGGTAACAAGGCCGACATTTCCGGAAAATGCCTTCAGTCGCGAATGGGACGTCGTGCAGCGGGAATTGGAGATGGGCAATACTGATCCGTCGAGAATGATATGGAAGCTGTTTGACGAGCTTCGCTATACGGTTCATCCGGGTCGCTTTCCCATTATCGGCCATCAAAGTATCGTTCGACAATTGAAGCGGGAGGAAATACTCGCTTATTATAAACGGATGTATGTGCCGGACAATTGCGTAGTCGTGATTGTCGGTGATATCAACGCCGAAGAAATGCTCAATGCGATAAAAAAGGAGTTCTCCGATTTTACCCGACGTGCTAATCCTACAATAGTTTTACCTGATGAACCGGAAGTTACCGCTCCGCGTGAGATCGTTAAAGTATTTCCGGCAATGCAGGGGCCGGCAAAGATGAATATCGGCTTTCCATCTTTCAAACTGCAACATAAAGACCTGTACGCGCTGGACACTTTAGCGAATATTATGGGCGAAGGCAAAAGCAGTCGTTTATATAAACGGCTGCGAGAGGAACTCCAGTTAGTCTTGTTCGTATCAGCGGGAAATTATACTCCATACTGGGCCGAAGGCACCTTTATGATAATGTGCGAACTGGAGCCGGATAAAGTGGCTGATGCGCGTTCGGCAATATGGGACGAGATTGAACGCATAAAAAAAGAGTCGGTAACGGATCAGGAACTGGCCCGTGCCAAAAGACAATTGCAGGTCGGGCATATCCGCTCTCATCAGACCGCGGAGCAGCAGGCCGGGACAATGGCTGAGGATTATCTGGCCACCGGCGATCCGCATTTTTCCGATCATTATGTGGAAAACATGCAGAAGGTTACTGCTGAGCGGGTGCGGGAGGTGGCCAGACAATATCTCGTGAGAGACAGGCAATTGACATTAGTGCTCACGCCGAAGCCACTTACGCCGGTTGTGGTGGGTGGCCGGAAAAAAAACGGCGAGTCGGCTGTCAAACAAATCACACTCGACAACGGACTACGGGTACTTCTCAGGCATAACACCGCGGTTCCATTGGTGAATGCGCAGTTTTATGTGATGGGTGGTTTATTGGATGAAACCGAGGCCGATAATGGGTTGACCAATCTGATGACAATGCTTTCGGTCAAGGGCACAAAAAAATATACCTCACAACAGATTAACGAGTTTTTCGATAATATCGGCGGCACTATTTACGCAAGCTGTGGGAATAATACATATTTTTATCGAATGGAAGTGATGACTAATGATTTTGGCCAGGCGTTTAATATCTTTACTGAGGTGGTGCGCGAGCCGACCTTTTCTGAAAAGGAACTGACCAAAGTCAGGCCGCTGGTCTTGGCCGCCATTGATAAGGTACACAATTCATGGCCGGCGGAGGGGGCCAGGTTCTTCCGGGAAAATTTCTTTAAGAATAGTCCATACAAGCGTACTCGGCTGGGTACTGCTGATTCAGTCCGGGCCATATCGCGAAAAAAGATAATAAAATTTCACAAAACAGCCACGGTTGGTTCCCGCAGTGTGTTGGCTATCTTCGGCGACATCGATCTTGACGACACCGAAAGGATGGTAAGGGAAAAGTTTTCCGGCCTGCCGAAAGGAAAACCTTTGAACTTAAACAAGCTCAAACCGGAACCGCCTCTTAAAGCACCTCGTGAATTTTCCCAAAAAACCTCTAAGGCGGGTGCTACCGTTCACGTCGGGTTTCCCGGTATGAAACTGACAAATGTACAGGATCGCTACCCGATGGAGGTTTTAACCGGCATTATCGGCAGCAATACCGGCTGGCTGCATGAACTGCTCAGAGGCAAAGGGCTGGTTTATTACGCCTGGGGCTTCAGTTTCGCAGGTTTAACGCCGGGCTATATCGCGGCAACCGCCCAGTGCGAAGCGGAAAAGGCGCCTGATGTCCTCAAGCTAATCCAGGAACAGTTACAAAAGGCCGCTCAGGGTAATATCACCGAGGAAGAAGTCGCACGGGCCAAGAGCAGGCTGATTAATTCCGAAATTCTCGGCAAGCAGACAAACGCCGATATGGCCTCGGCCACGGCCCTGGATGAACTATACGGTTTCGGATACAAATGGTCGGAAGGCCACGCCGACAGAATCCTGGCGGTAACTTTAGAGAATGTCAAGGCCGTGGCGAAGAAATATCTGTCGGTCCCGCCCACCATAACGATTAATACATCCAAGCCGGAACTTTTTAGCAAAAAGCCGTCAAAACCCATCCAGAACAATAAAATTAAAAAGCCAAAGTCTGCGAAAAAGAAAAAACAGCAATGATGAAACCCCGTATTGGCGTCAGTATGAATTATGCCCGGACCGAAGGCGGACCTGAACGGGCTTATCTGGATCGGGAGTATCTTGATTTATGGCCCCGGTTCGGAACCGTACCGTTTCCGATTTCACTGACTGAAGACGCCGATCAAATTGATGCGATGCTTGATTGTGTGGACGGAGTGCTGTTCACCGGCGGGCTGGACCTCGACCCGGCGTTGTGGGATCGGCAACAGCAGCCGGAAACCAGACTGTTACATCCCAGACGTCAGCGGTTTGAACTCAAATTATACGAAGCGATTCAAAAGCGGTGTCTGCCGATTATGGGCATCTGTCTCGGCATACAGATGATCAATGTGGCCCACGGGGGTAGCCTGTATCAGCATCTACCCGATGTACCCGGACAAATCGACCATGGCCGGGAAGGGCATACGGCTACGCACACGGTTCGGCTTGACAAAAAGGGACAGTTTTTCGATTGGCTGAAGACCGACAGTATTACGGTTCAAAGCTGCCATCATCAGGGAGTGGATCGTCTGGGTGAATCGCTTTTGGCCTCGGCGGTGGCTGCTGATGGTGTAACCGAAGCTATCGAATGGCCGGGCTATCCTTTTCTTATGGCGGTGCAGTGGCATCCCGAACGCGATCTGGAAAATCCCGTCAACCGAACTATTGTGGAACGGTTCATTACGGCGGTTCAATCCCATAAAAATAGAAAATCAAGCAATGCAGCCTTTTAGTCTTTTAATAAAACCATCCGGTCCCGATTGTAATATCGCCTGTAAATATTGTTTTTATTCGAGCAAGACCTCTCTTTTCGGTCAGGGCCGTCATCGGATGAGCAGGGAAGTGCTGGAGGAGCTTATTAAAAGCTACCTGCAACTGGACTTTCCCGTACACGCTTTGGCCTGGCAGGGGGGGGAGCCGACCCTGATGGGACTGGATTTTTTTAAACAGGCAGTTGAATTACAGAAAAAATACGGCGAAAAAGGCCGGTCTGTGAGTAATTCATTACAGACCAATGCCGTCTTGCTCGATGATGATTGGTGTAAATTTCTCAACGAATTTAAATTTCTTGTGGGGATCAGCCTCGACGGCCCACGCTGGATGCACGATACATATCGTCTGGACCGTGCGGGGCGGGGAACTTTCGATAAGGTGATCGCAGCGACGGAAAAATGCAGGGAGCATGATGTCCAGTTCAACATCCTGGTGCTTCTGAATGATATAAATGTAAAACGTCCTGACGAAGTATTTGATTTTTTCGTGGGATTGGATATTCGCTACCTGCAGTTTATTACCTGTGCGGAGAGGTACCCGCAATCCGGTGAGCTTGCCCCCTTTTCCATAACCGCTCAGGAGTACGGCGACTTTTTATGCCGGCTTTTCGACCGCTGGCTTAAGTACGGCCACCGAAAGCTGAGCATCCGGTTGTTTGACTCGATTATGTCTTATTATCTTCAGGGCCGTCATACTGATTGTACTTTCGGCGATCGATGTGACGAATATATTGTGGTGGAACACACCGGCGAGGTATTCTGCTGCGATTTTTTCGTCGAAAAGAAGTGGAAACTGGGAAACGTTTTGGAAACCCCAATCGGCGAACTTTTCAACAGCGATACCAAGCGTATCTTCGCCCGTGAAAAAAGGCACCTTTCCAACAAGTGTTTTGTGTGCCGACACCTTCCACTCTGCCGTGGCGGCTGTCCCAAGGACAGAATAGTCGAAGGTGGTAACAGTAAAAGCCAGAATTACTTTTGTGCCGGGTACAAGCAGTTCTTCGATCACGCCCTGAGCGAACTTATGAAACTTTCCGCTGATATATAGCTGGAACCAAAAAATAGGGCATGAAAGCGGTATAGCTTACATGCCCATGTTTCAATAATGAAAAAGTTGTTAGCACTACATTCATCGGCACAAGTATTTCCCTACTTGACTCCAATAGCATTTTTTCATTCGAAATCGCTATAATCCTGTCAATTGACTCAAGAAATCGGTTTTAACCGTCCGATATTGCATTATATACCTATTGGGTATAGATTAAGGACAAAACCATGCCCAGGAAAAACAATAGAATCGGCAAGGGAATCGCCGTCTTGCTTTTATTCTTCGGAATGCTCCTTCTTATATGGACTATGCCGCGGGATAATGTAGATGAGTTTTCCTGGAGGAAAGGCTCTCGCTCGAATTCCTCGTTAGGGTCCGATGAACTGCTTCTGTGTGAAAGTATGCACTGCGAACGCTGGCTTACCTTCCGCAGTCGAACTATTGTAACCATCAGTGCCTACGCCAAGGCCTGCCCGGACAAAAGCAGCACTCTGGATAAAGCCATAGCCTGCCATTCCCATGAAATAAAAGACGAAATTCGTTCGGCTGTTACCTCTGCCGATTATGACCAACTCCGAGACCCCCATCTGAAACATATCACCAGAAAAATCAACTCAAGCCTGGAACGTATCATTGGCAAGGGACTCTTTACAAAGGTACTTATTCCTGTTTGGCATATCGACCGGGGATGATTGGGTGCCACACTCCGCGCGGCGATCTTATTCCCTCCTCATTTCTTCCCTCTTTCTCACAACTCACAACTTACCACTCATCATTATCAACCCAGGAATATCCTGATTCCTTCTTTCAATTTGCATGCCCTCTCCGCTATACGCTCAGCCGTAACCTCCCGATAGATATCTGTAATGTCGCTGGTATTATCTCGCAACAGTTCACATAGCTCTCTTGCCGTCATACGGTCCCCGGGTTTCAGTTGCAGTCGCTCACACCATCGCCGGTCGATCATAAGATTCCATTCTCCTTTTGAAGAGGGCGCATCGGGCCTGAAGGATGTATCGATGGTATCGTCGCATATACCGTCGATATTATGCTTACATGGCAGGCAAATGTCATCCATTCCTAATTCGATCTCAAAAATGACATCTCGATCCCGCAGAATATGCTCGGCAACGATGTGTTGGGCATGTCCGTAAGGGTGGGCTTCGTATTTGCTCTTCCCGGAACCTAACGAACGGAGAATGTCAACAAAGTGATGTGGCTTGATACTAATCATGTCTTCTTGTGTGGACATTACCTGGTCTCCTGTTTTGTATAAATCCGTTTTTATCTGTGTGAGCAGCTACAAGGTTATATTTTGTCTTTCATGTTCATTTTGATTCACTAAGTGGCAATGTCAGAATAATACGAGCACCGTGGTCCTTATTGGATTCGACCTTCATATAACCACCGAGGTGTTCCAGACGCTCTCGGATATTAAACAAACCATATCCTTCTCTTGCCACATGAGTATTGATTTTCTTCGCGTTGAAACCTATCCCGTCGTCTTCTACGGTTACTCGTATAAATTGGTCGTCTTTGCCGACATCTATTTTAGCATAGCTTGCCTGAGCGTGCTTGACAACATTAGTCAAAAGCTCACGAACCGCTCGGAACAATATAATACGGTAGTCGTTGTGTAAATCAAGCCTGCTATGGCTGTTTTCCTTAAAGATACATTTAAGATTGTGCTGCTGCTCAATTTGCTCCGCCAACCACTCCACCGCCGCCACCAGGCCCAGTTCGTGCAGTACTGGCGGACTTAATTCGGATACCAATAAGTCGGTATCTTTAATTGTTTGTTCGATAAGCTTTTCGATCTCCCGAAACGGTTCAGCCAGGCCGGCTGCCTCGGCGGCTTTCTTCACCAGGTCCATTTTAATATGAGTGAAGGCCAGCGTTTGCCCGATGGAATCGTGCAAATCCTCAGCGATACGATGGCGCTCATGTTCCTCGGTCAATGACAATTCGGACGCCAGCGACCGCAACTGTTTCTGATATACCCGCAGAGTCTCCTCAAGTTTAAGGCGGGAAATCGCGCTGCCGATTTGGCCGGCAATCGCCTCAATCGCGAGGCGGAAGGAATGGGGTACCTCTTTATGGATATGGGAAGCGATATTCAGACAACCGATCACACGATCATCATGAAGTACCGGAAGAACGGCCATTCCGAGTAGTCCCTCCTGAATATATCTATCCCCCAGTCTTTCGCACAGTTGTTTATATTGGCAGTAAATCGGTTCACCAGCCATAACCAGCCGTGTTTGTTCCGAGTCCGCGTCATAGTGCGATGCGCTTCTGACAAAATCCGGCGGCAGCCCCTTATGAAATACAAGGTCCAATGCCCCTGTTTCCTCATCGACGAGGTAAATTCCGCCGCTGTCCATCTCTGAAATATTGATCGCGGCGTTAACGCACAGACGCAGCCCCTCATCAAGTCCGCCTGCGGCACAAATCGCTATACTAAGGTCGCGTTGAGTTTGAATCAGTTTCTCCGCCTGCCTGCGCTCGGTAATGTCCGAGTCCACACCTCTGTATCCCAGAAGATTGCCCTGCTCGTCTAACATGGGAACACCGCTTGTTAAAAGCCATACTATTTCGCTGTTCTTGTGGACGTTCCGGTTTATGAACTCGCGAAAGGATTCCTTTTTGGCGAACAGGGCAAATGCCTCATTCTTTGAATGTTCTCGTTCGTCAGGATGTATTAAATCGTAAAAATGCTTTCGGCCGACGATTTCTTCCGGTTTATAGCCGAGAACCCTTTCCAGTATCGGACTTGCGTAAGTGTATAAACCGTCGGCGTCCAATTCCCAGACCCATTCCTGGGCATTCCCCACTACCTGCCGGAATCGCTCTTCTGATTCCTGCAACACCTCCTTTGCCCGCTCATGCTCGGTGATCTTGATCTGTAATTTTTTATTGGTCTTGACCAGGTCGGATGTATGTTGCTCGATTTTCTTTTCTAATCCTTTAAGGGTTAATCGAAGTGCCTTCTCAGCTCGTTTCCGCAGATCACTAACCGCCCCTACTGTTAGACCAACAAACAGGAATACAATTGACCGAGACAGTATATCTATTTTAATATCC
>Ga0255419_10316_pt1 | contig 10408 bp, 11 predicted proteins | sample ANMaggSeSYBR02J3_FD_182658 | JGI IMG/M metagenome (GOLD analysis project Ga0255419, IMG submission 182658) | Sediment cell enrichment communities from methane seep in Santa Monica Basin, California, United Staets - ANME aggregate JGI... | ecosystem: Environmental > Aquatic > Marine > Cold seeps >...
CGAAAACAAGAAATTTTTTTTAAATTAGCGCTCCTTCGGTGCGAACTTTCAGGTTGTAATTATATTGTTTTTTTTGTAGGGGCGATCCTTGTGATCGCCCTGATTCGATTAGGGCGACCACAAGGGTCGCCCCTACTATCAAGTTCAAGGAAGGCGCAAATTTTAACCGCAGGAATACATGGAGTATTTTGAGGATTAAATTTTAAGCCTGACGCAGAAATTGGAAAAATCAGCAGTTTTCGTTCAGACACTAAATAAGGAGATTTCACTATTATACCCATCAGCCTTAAGATCATAATCCTTCTTTTTGCCGTCAATGCAGCCCCTCCTGTTATTGCGTTTTTATTGGAAGATAGATGGAACTGGCCGATCGACCGGAACCGGACATTTTTGGACGGAAAACCGTTGCTGGGCAGCCACAAGACTATCCGCGGAATTATTGGAAGCATGGCAGCAGGAACTTTACTCAGTGCATTTTTGGGGCTGCCTCTCATTGTGGGGTTCTGTATCGGATTCTTCTCGATGCTGGGAGATTCCCTGAGCAGTTTTTTTAAAAGAAGGTTTGAACTGGCGAGCGGCACTGCGGTACCGATCCTTGATCAACTATTTGAGGGCCTTTTTCCTCTGTTGTTTGTTAAGTATTATTTTTCACTGGACTGGGCTCTGATTATTATTTTGCTTATCCTTTTTGTTCCGATTACACATTTTGGGGCGCGCTTTTTTAAGAAAGAAACCCCCCTGGCACCCCATGAAAAGAATCTGCGCCTTGTAAAATCCAGCACCCGTTTCAAGGCATGGCGTGCATGCCACATTGCTCTTCCACCTTTGCAGCGCTATCTTAATTTTGAAAATATTATCTATTATGAATGGATAACGGCCGGTTTTTTTAAACTTATCAACAAGTATGATACAGGTGTCCGCAACGCATTAGATGTGCGGTTTCGCCAAATAGATTTACGATTTCCGGACCTGCCTGCCTCGTTTGATTCCTACCGCATACTCTTTCTGTGCGATCTTCATCTTGATGGCTTGTCAGGAATTACTGAACGTGTCATTGAGATTGTTTCAGGTATAGAATGTGACTGTTGTATTATAGGAGGGGATATTCGCGCCGAAATGTATGGATCTTCATTTCCGGCCACCCGGCAGCTTCGGCAGATAGTCAAAAACATCAAGGCAAAAGACGGGGTCTTTGGAGTGCTTGGAAATCACGACTGCATTGAGATTATTCCTGATCTTGAGGATGCCGGCATATGTATGCTTGTAAATGATGCCTATCCTTTGAAGCGTGACAACGAGACTATCTGGCTGGTGGGCGTGGATGATCCGCACTATTATAGAACACACGATCTGAAATCAGCTTTCAATGAGGTGCCCAAAGACGCATTCAACATCTTTATCGCCCACTCGCCTGAAGCTTACAGGGATGCTGCTCAGCACATGGCCCGCCTCTATCTATGCGGACATACCCACGGAGGGCAGATTCGCCTTCCTTTTTACGACGGCCCTATTATTACGCACAGCCGCGCTCCCAGAAAAATGGCCGGTGGCCTGTGGAAATACAAGGAGATGTGCGGTTACACCAGCTCCGGCGTTGGAACGTCCGGAGTACCCGTCCGTTTTAACTGCCCGGGGGAGGTTGTTCTTTTCAAGCTTTCTTAGGAACGGGGGCACCCTATTTCCTAATCTCGAGCTCGATCAATTCTGAACGAAGCAACGAACGGCAAATGGTCCGAGACGGTCTCTCGAAACCGCTCCCGACCGATGTCCATACTCCAGTGCATTGGAAATATACGAAGGCTCCCGCGAATGTACTCGGTACTGTAAGTCCGACTTATCGCAAAGCCATCCAGCAGGTTTGCTCTACCAGCCTCCAGGATGTGTGAAAAACGTGCTTGAAGGTCCCATGATGACAGAAAATTCATCAGGTCGTTGCTACCAAGATGGTGGAAGTTACTGACATCTTGACCAGGAATCATGTTGAAATCGCCGAGTAACAGGATGTCTTCCCTGCTCTCTTCCCGAAATTCCCTGATGAATTGCCCAATGACCTTTGCCTGATCGTCTCGGATCTTCTGTTCTTTGGCACCCCGCCCCGACTTAAGGTGCACAACAATGAGCAGAAAGTCGAACTTGCCGATCTTCATGTCAACGACAAAGGCTTTTCGTCTCCTGGTGTCACCGAGGTCTGAGCCATCTATAAATCGCGGATTTGTCACCGTAACCCCGGTCTTATACAGCACGCCAATGTTTAAGTCATTCTCCTGTTCAAGAATGGTGTACTCGTAACTTACGCCTTTGTCCTGAAGTCCTTGTTTCAAAGTTTCAATCGCTGAAAGCGGGTTGATCTCGACAAGCGCGACGACTTCTGCATCAAGCAGTGCAAGCCCCTCGATTTGTCGCTCCAGCCTATCAGCCGGAATCGGATAAAACCCGGAAAGATTCCATGCAGCTACGTTTGCGGTTGTACGACCGAAATCAGTCATTGTGTTTCCTCCCAAAGCTCTTGTCCACCAATTCTTTTTCTTTTCATAACTGGGCTGATGCATGTTGAAGGCTTGCCGGCTTTATTGCCTTCAGCGCGTCATGCTCTTTACTTTTTGTCTTATATAGTATCTGCTGAATTTCTATTTTAAGAGACAAACGGGTTGCTTTACATACCTTTATATGCCATTTTTAATGTATTAGTTCAAGGTCTTTCAAACAGGCTGAAGGTGTGTGTAGTTCAATAAAAATAACAGCAGGTATCCCAATGATCAAAAATGCGTTTAAAGAAGCTTTTTCTCCTGAATGGTTAGAAACAAATATAACAAATCCGATTCATGAACTTGTAATCATTAGGGAAATAATTCCCTGGAAAAAAATCGTCAGCCGGTTATGTCGGTTTTATGATAAATCTCATGGAGCTTTTGGAAAATCTCTTCGGATGATGACAGCTATTCTGATCATTATGAAATATTACCGGCTGAGTGATCGGGAAGTTGTTAAGCAGATAAAGGAAAACCGATATATTCAATATTTTTGCAATGTTCCGAATATGGGTCTGCAAACCTTCCTTCATCATAGCTCCCTGACTGTTCTGAGAAACCGTCTTGGAGAGCAGGGTATTGCAATTATTGAAAAAGAGGTTTTTTGAAGTACTGCGCCTTGCAGGTATAATCCGGGGTGATAATGCTCTAATTGATTCAAGTGTATTGGAAAGCAACATTATTTACCCCAATGATGTTGCTCTGATTTTCAAAGCTTTTAAAAAAATGAAGCAGTTTTGCAAACTGCATAATATTCCCATATGGTGGAATGATGATGAAATCAGGAAATTATGGCGAGGATTCGGTCTGAACAAAGGTAACAACCGGGCGGTATGGCTCACTAAATTCAATACGCTGTTTATTCCCGCACTGAAAATATTCAGTGAAAAAGCAAATTCTCTGAAATGTTCAGAGAAAAGAAAGGCAAAAGCCCTCAAAATGCTAAACCTTTTGAACCTTTTAGAAGAACAGACAATTGAAAAGCTTCAAGGTGAAATACACATAAAAAGCCGCATTGTTTCTCTTGATGAGCCGGATGCCCGTCCAATTAAAAAAGGAAAAATCCATCCTGCCTGTGAGTTCGGGACAACAATGCAGATGTCTTTTAACCGTGAAGGTTTTATGATTACCATTGAAAACTTTATCGGTAGTCCCAATGACAAGATCCTTTTCCCGGAAACCCTTGCTCTTTTTAAAAAACGGATGAAAGAGAACCCCGACACTGCTGTTACCGATCTCGGATACCGGAGTGCAACCAATTTTAAAATTGCACAGGAGATCAATAACGTTTTTCTGGGGCGTAGTGAAGATGTTTCCGAAGAAAAGCAGGCTTTTTGCGGCAAAGCCCGTTCGGCAACAGAAGGATTCATAGCCGTTGCTAAAAATCTTCGAGGTTTCGGACGCAGTCTTTACCATGGCTTTAAAGGAGACCGCATATGGTCTTTGCTGTGTCAGACCGCTTGCAATCTGAAGAAGTTTATTCAACTTTGGACAGAAGAAAAAATTGAAGAGAAAAATCTTGTGAGATTAGGACTGCTGACCTGAACAAATATCAGTAACACCGGTCTGTCCGCAAACTAAATGTTCCGCAACAGGGAGAGGTGCGTCCAAACAATACCGGACACACTGAATTTCTTTCAAAATTTCCCATGAAGCACCTGTGGTGCTTAAATCTGAAATCCAAAAAACCCAATGTTATTATATGAACTGCACATAGATAATGCGCTGAAATAGAAATTCAGCGGATACTAAGTAGATCATAAGGACCAATCGGCATTCCTTTCTTTTCAAGTTGTGCGCGAATAGTTGCGGCCTCTATAGCAAAGGAACGATCCAGGTTAATAAGGTTCAATGGCAGAAGAAATTTGGCAAGGGCATCCTCGGAACGTTGCCGGTATTCGCTTTTTTCGACCCCATATTCAAGTTCGAACAGAGTGATTGTGGAGATTGCGACATCCTTCGGTGAATGTTGCTTAAATCGCTCAAGAACCTCCGATGGGCGTTTTTTGATGAGGTATATGCAAATATTGGTATCAAGCAGATAGTGCATCAAAAAGACTTCCTCTTCTGCATGGCAGGCTGATTACGTCCGTCTTTCATAAAATCTTCCGGAAATTCACCGAGAGATTCGAACAACGAATCCCATGTCGTTTCTATGGGCTCCAGTATAACCAGGTTGCCTTTTTTGAATATTTTAACCCGAATTATACTGTTTATACTGTTTATACTGTTTGGTTTTGACTTTCATATTTCGTGGTAGTATAAACAACTCAGTTGTTTAGACTGATTGATTTTAGCTTAGAAACACCTTTCTTTAGTCTGCAATAATTATAGAGCAAAAGTATTATACCCGGGGAATTTAATATGAAAAGATGTGTTATAATTATCATGCTGCTATTCATATCAATGCTGTTTGCATGTACCGGTAATAATGTAGTAAAAAAATCCGATGAAATTACTTCAGGTATTAAGGAAATTAAAAAAGGGACGTATCTGTATAAAAAGGGATGTTACGAGCGATCACTGGAACACTTTTTAAGAGCCCACGAGCTGTTTGTCTTTTCCGACAATTTATGAGGTGTTGCCATGAGTATGAACAACATAGGCAATATTTACAGAATAACCGGCCGCATTTCTTCTGCCACACAATTTTTCGAGCTGTGCGGTTAGGATTGAGTTTTAAATAAGTTTTCCATTTGGGAATATACTGCCTGTAGGAGGGGTTTTAACCCCGACCATATATGAGTAAATTTACATTTGTTGGTGATCTGCATCAATAGGTCGCGGTTAAAACCGCTCCTACATTATTTCTGATTATAACAAATTTTGGAGAGATGACGATTGACAGCTAATGGCTAACCGCACAGGTTGCAATTTTTTGATGAATCCTGCCGTATATTTTTATATATTAACGACATTAAAGGTGCTGTTCAGGCTCTTTCAAACAAAAGTGCTGCATTAATAGAAGATGGCGGGCTTGAAGAAGCATCTAATGTTTTAAGCCTCGCAGCAAACTTGGCGAAAAATAACAAAAAACTTTCTGTAACATTGCTAAAAAATCAAGGCATTCTCCTTATCAGAAAAAAAGAATTCAAACGCGCTGAAAATATATTAAAAAAAGCTTGTAAAAAGGTTGAAACTTCAAACCTTTTAGAAAAGGCAGCAATCAACTTTGCCTTAGGGAATCTTATGTTTGAAACAAAGCGCTCTGACAATGCTGTTGAATATTTTAAAGAAGCTTTATCTGCTGATCAATCTTCAGGATTCATCAAAGGAATTGCAGATGATCTAACTGCAATTGGGACAGTCTATTACAATCAGGATAAACACGGGCTTGCGGTAAACTTTTTTAATCGAAGCATTAAGATTTATGCACTTACGGGAAATGAGGGTAAAGTGCATGAGGTAATGGAGTTCCTCATTAAGTCTTCAGAAAAGGCAAAAATTAATATAAACATAACAAAAAATTTCGTTAAAAGATGGCTGGAGGGCAAGTCACTTAAGGGTTTCTCTGACTAAAAGCCCTAAGCATTTTTCAATGGTTTTATTTTAAAATTACGGTGAACGGTTCTGAATTATCTTTTTATAGAAACATTTTGTATAGGTTCGCATTCACTTTTTGTAAACGGACTATCTGCACATTCCTCGCATAATATTGATATTATAACCATGCCTGGCGAAAACTGGCGCTGGCGTATGCTTGGCGCTGCGCTTCATCTTGTAGATAACATCCCGCGGCTTGAAAAATATGATGGTATTATTGTGACCGATCTTTTCAACCTGGCTGATTTTAAGGCGCTTGTTGGTTCACGGTGCCCGCCTGTTCTGGCATATTTTCATGAAAACCAGTTGACTTATCCGCAGCCGCCTGGAGACAAAGGAGCGTTTCAGTTGGGGATAATAAACATTACTGCTGCGCTTGTGGCTGACATGGTTGTATTTAATTCAAAAATGCATAAGGATGCTTTTTTAAATGCCGTGCCTGAGTTTCTGAAAAGGGGGAGTGACTATAAGCCAAAAGGAATTGCAGATAAAATACGTGAAAAAGCAGAGGTGCTTTATCCTGGTATAATTGTACCGTTTGACAGGGATGTTGATGCTGAAAAACAGACAAATCCTCCTCTTATTATTTGGAACCACAGATGGGGCTTTGACAAGAACTGTGAAATGTTTTTCAGCGCTATTGAAGAGATAGACAACATGGGGCTTGATTTTAATTTGGCTCTTATGGGAGAGAATTTTGGCAAGATCCCTGAAGGGTTTAAAGAAGCGGAAAAGAAGTTTAAGGAGAGAATACTTCAGTTCGGATATGTGCCTTTAAGGGAGGAGTATGAAAAATGGCTTAAACGGGGTGCAATTGTTATAAGCACTGCAATACAGGAGAATTTCGGCATTTCCGTGATAGAAGCAATGCTGATGGGATGTGTGCCACTTTTGCCTGACAGGCTTTCATATCCGGAAATACTTCCTGAAGAGTTTCATGAACACTTCCTGTATAAAAACAGACAGGATCTTATTGAAAAACTTTTACTGATAATTTCAGATTATAAGCGATATGAAGAAATTCAGAGCAGGCTGGCAAAGAAAATGACGTCCTTTTTGTGGGAAAATGTTATCAGCGGGTATGACAGAGCGCTTGAACAGCTTGCGAGATTTTAAAATTAAAAGACAGGATATAAAGGGAGTAAATAAAGAAAAATTTATGGATAGTTTTAATAAAAAAGAGATTAACCGGAGACGAACATTCGGAATTATAAGCCATCCTGATGCAGGCAAAACCACGCTGACGGAAAAGCTTCTCCTTTTTGGCGGGGCGATCCAGCAGGCCGGGGCTGTTAAGGCAAGGAAAGCTGCCAGACATGCTACCAGCGACTGGATGTCGATTGAAAAGGAAAGAGGTATTTCAGTTACAACTTCTGTCATGAAGTTTAACTACAGGGATTTTGAGATTAATCTGCTTGACACACCGGGCCACCAGGACTTTTCAGAAGATACATACAGGGTGTTGACTGCCGTTGACAGCGCTTTGATGGTTATTGACAACGCAAAGGGGGTGGAACCTCAGACCGAAAAGCTCATGGAGGTATGCAGGATGCGCAACACCCCGATCATTACATTCATAAACAAGCTTGATCGTGAAGGCATGGCGACTCTTGATATCCTTGATGACATCGAGAATAAACTGCAGATCGAATGTACGCCGCTTTCCTGGCCTATTGGTATGGGTAACCGCTTTAAAGGTGTATATAATCTCTTTCACAGACAACTGCATATTTTTGATCCAGGCAGAAAAACTCTTGGGCAGGAAGGGATCGTTATTAATGATCTGTCTGATCCTGCTCTGGATGAACTTTTAAAGGAGCAGGCTGATGAATTGCGTGAAGACATCGCGTTGCTTGAAGGCGCCGTCGATCCGTTTGAGCGCCAACATTTTTTAAAAGGAAGTCAGACGCCGGTCTTTTTCGGAAGCGCCATTAATAATTTCGGTGTTAAAGAGATGCTGGATGCATTTGTGGAACTGGCCCCCCATCCGGGTGTGCGACCGGCTGTTTCGCGTGAGGTTTCGCCATACGAAAAAGAGTTTTCAGGCTTTGCTTTTAAAATACAGGCCAATATGGACCCTGCTCACAGGGACAGGATTGCGTTTGTCAGGATCTGTTCAGGAAAATTTAAAAGAGGAATGAGAGTTGTCCACCACAGAATTGGAAAAGAGGTAACTTTTGCTAATGCGACAATCTTCATGGCACAGGACAGGGAGAATGTGGAGGAGGCATTTCCAGGAGATATTATTGGTATCCATAACCACGGAACCATAAAAATCGGCGATACATTTACCGAAAAAGAACCTTTGAAATTCAGCGGGATTCCCAATTTTGCACCTGAGCATTTCAGGCGTGTGCGTCTGAAGAATCCGTTAAAGGCCAAGCACCTTCAGAAAGGATTGAACCAGCTTGCAGAGGAAGGGGCTATCCAGGTTTTTATCCCTGTTACAGGAAGAGACTATATTTTGGGGGCGGTTGGTGTCCTCCAGTTTGATGTGACTATGGCCCGTCTCAAGGCGGAATATGGTGTGGATGCCATATATGAACCTGTGAATTTTAATGTGGCACGCTGGGTCAGGTGTGATGATCGCAAAAAAATGGTTGAATTTGAGAAAAAAAATATAGCCAACATGGCAAGAGATGCTGAAGGCTGCCTCTCCTTTCTGACAACCAGTGAATGGCAGCTCAACTACTGCATGGAAGAGTGGCCGGAGATAGAGTTTTTTAAGACACGGGAGGTTAACTGATGCAGGGCATAACCCTGCAGGATATAACGCCCGTAGTTGAGGTTGACATTGTGTTGAAAAATGACCAGTGCAATGAGCGTCTGACCGGGGAGATTGATTCATGGCGCTGATCGGTATGCGGGAGGTGTGCTGGGGATTTGGTGATCCACTTCTGCTTGAAAAGGTAACATTTCAGATTGCAAAAGGGGAACGTGTCTGCCTGCTGGGTCGCAACGGTGTGGGCAAGTCCACCCTGCTGAAGCTTTTGGCCTACGAAATTTTTCCTGACAGCGGTGATGTCTGGCGTCAGCAGGGAGCTACCGTGGCTGCGCTGGAGCAGGATGTGCCTGCGGGATTCGACGGCACGATTTTTGATGTGGTTGCCGAAGGTCTGGGGCCAAAGGGCAGGGCGCTGGCCGAGCACAACAGAATCAGCAGACAGCTTGAGACTGTAAATACCCCAGGACTTGTAAAAAGGCGGGATGAACTGCAAAGCAGGTTGAACTCCGATAACGGATGGGAATTTTTAAGGCAGGTCGAAAGCGTTCTGTCCAGGACCCGGCTCGACACTGAAAAAAAATTCGCAGACCTTTCAGCGGGCATGAAACGACGTACGCTTTTTGCCCGTGCCCTTGCCAGGCAGCCGGACATTCTTCTGCTGGACGAGCCGACCAACCATCTTGACATTGACTCCATCATATGGATGGAGGAATTTATTCTGCGCAACGTAACAACCCTGCTCTTTATCACCCATGACCGCGCTTTTCTGAAAAAGATCGCCAACCGGATCATAGAGCTGGATCGGGGCAGCCTTGTTTCCTATAACTGTGGCTATGGAACCTATTTGGAACGAAGAGATGCTGCTCTTGAAGCCGAAGAAAGCCGGAACAAGGTTTTTGACAAAAAACTTTCAAAGGAGGAAACCTGGATCAGGCAGGGTATCAAGGCCCGCCGAAGCAGAAATGAAGGGCGTGTCAGAGCCCTGAAAAAGATGCGGGCAACTTTTCGGACGCGCCGCAGGCAAAGCGGTAGTGTCAGAATACAGGTTCAGGAAGCGGAAAGGACCGGAAAGCTCGTTATCGAAGCAAAGAATATCAGTTTCCTGTATGGCGAAACCCCTATTATCCGGGATTTTGCCACTGTAATCATGCGCGGGGACAAGGTAGGTATTATCGGCCCCAACGGCGTTGGCAAGACAACTCTGTTAAAAATCCTTTTAAAAGAAATTTCTCCGCATGAAGGGCGTGTCCGCCACGGCACCCATCTTCATGTGGCCTATTTTGACCAGCTCAGGGCGCAACTGGATATAAACAAAACTGTCCGAGATAATATCGGCGAAGGCAACGATTTTATCATTTTTAATGGCCAAAAGCGCCATGTGATAAATTATCTTCAGGATTTTCTCTTCTCTCCGGAGAGATGCCGTACGCCGGTGCATGTTCTTTCCGGGGGAGAAAAAAACAGACTGCTTCTGGCAAAGCTTTTTACAAGGCCGGCCAATGTTCTTGTGCTGGATGAGCCCACCAACGACCTTGATGCGGAAACCCTGGAACTTTTAGAGAAACTTCTTTTTGAGTCCCAGGGAACACTTTTACTTGTAAGCCATGATCGG
>Ga0255419_10317_pt1 | contig 10406 bp, 10 predicted proteins | sample ANMaggSeSYBR02J3_FD_182658 | JGI IMG/M metagenome (GOLD analysis project Ga0255419, IMG submission 182658) | Sediment cell enrichment communities from methane seep in Santa Monica Basin, California, United Staets - ANME aggregate JGI... | ecosystem: Environmental > Aquatic > Marine > Cold seeps >...
AATTGCATGGGTTCGAGGTATATAGCAGATATGTTTAACGCTCGAATTCACCGAGAGCGTCAGCGCTCCGGTGGAATGAGTAGTTCGGTGACTGCTCCATAATAGACCGCTTAATGGTGCACAAGTCCCACGCTCGCAAAAATACCCGCAGCGGCTACAAACTCAACTGGAGTGCCGCAGATCCCGAGAACCGTCAACAACACTGGCATACAAAGCAGAAGGGACATCCTTCTCATTTTAAAGCGGGAACTTGCAAGTAAAGGTGTTAACATCAATGAAGCCCCGACTGCGCAAAGGGGTATTGAAGTCAGGAACAACCCGAAGCATGTGAGTATGCTCCCGATGAGCGACTCCATGTAGCCAACTGGTTTGACCGACTGAGTTCTGTCCCCTGTAGGCACAAAAGAATTATGTCGATAGGTGAGCCACCGGCATATCGTTACTACAGTCAGCAAGCAGGTCGAGAGATGAACGGCTCCCATTCGCAAGACATAGAAAAACACTTTCTTCGGGTGTCGGATAGTATTTGGGATCAAATACACGAATGAAGCGAAGATAGTGAAGAATACCAAGAAAATACCATCCCAATGACACAGAGGATCGAGGCTTGCGTTAAACAAAAACCATTCTTGTGTCGCTGTCGAGGATTGACTTACTTTACTCATAAAAAATATACACCCATTCAGCGTAAGAAGGAACGCGAGAAAGAGGACCGGCAAATACATCACCGACGCTGAGACAAGAACATCAATCTTCTCGACAGCAGAAACCTCTCGAGACTTCCAAAAAGCCGGGTAATAAGACACCAGGAACTGTAGAGTTCCGCTCAGTATTCTGTTGTTTCGACGGCGAAAGGCCTCATATGACCTTGGACATTCTTCTATTGACTTGATGTGAGACGCGAAATATCCACGGTAACCCGCTTGACGCAATTTGGCCGCCAGAGCGATATCTTCAGAGACTACCTCGGGGAATCCACCGACTGATTGTACAGCTTCGACACTAAGAAGTGCGCCATGTCCATAGAAATGAACAAATCCAAAACGATTCCTAGCTGGCAAGAAATAGGACCAATGGAGATCAATGCCATCACCGGTGAGATACCCGTATTGTGAGTCGGAATACTGGGTGTGCCCTGCTTGGACAAAACCCACATTTTCATAAGATTCGGCGACAGAAACGAGATCGCGAAGAAATGTCGATGGTATAACTTCATCAGCATCGACCACGCAGAAATACTTGAATTTATGGCCATAAAATTTTAATGCATTATTCAAATTCCCTGCTTTGAAACCTTTTCTTATGGTTCGACGGACTATTTTAAGTTTTCCACCGTATTCCCGTTTCAGCGCATCGATACGTTCAAGTTCTTCGGCCGCAGTTGAGTCATCAAGAATATAGACTGTAAAGTCATGATAGTCTTGGGAAAGACAACCCTTAACGCTCGTCGGGTTCATATCATTCATACAAGTATAGAAAATAGCCACGGGGGGTACATTAGAAAGAGTCGGTAGCACCCTCTGCGGGTTTATAGAAAGGATAAAGGAAAATACAAAGGATACGATATGAAAACAAGCATAGAACGTAGTAAGAATGAGCCAACTAACAATCATTAGCGCAACTGCTTTAGTCAAAACACCACATTGGCTTACGACTAACGAGAGGTACCGATTTGCAAAACAGGTATTAAGGCCAATCCACAAAACGAAGATAGTGAAAAACATAGCCGATGATGGCTGTTCTATGTTTTTTTGGTTGCGAATCATTGCACACCTCATAAGACGACCTTATTGTCGTCGATCAGTTTCTAAGCTCATCATTTCAAACTATTGTGACTATTGAAAGAACTGCCTCACTCAACGCGTTGCTCCACTTAGGTCAATCCTCGTTTGGAGAGCGGCCGCCAATCCTTGTAAAATCCCGAGAGTCTTCTGCACCTGCACATGGACTGATATATCAGTTTGAGCCCACCGAATATCCATTTCATAGGTAGACATCGTTTGCCCTTCATAAGTTGCATCTCTTTCGAATTGCACTCCATGGATAAAGGCTCTAACTCTTAGGAGCCAGGTGGTGGCCTTTGCTGTGTCGTCACCCATATTCTGAGCCAATTCAATAAGGTGCTTAATCTCTTTCACCGCCTCCTGTTCAACAACCGTACCTGCAAGATCTCGTTTCAAGATATAACTCCCCTTAACAACGGTTTCCTGATTGGTAATGTCCAAAAGCCATCTGTAGGCTAAGACACCTGAACAGAATCCCAGCACGAGGAATCCAAGAATGGCCCAGACTATACTGTTACTGAGCTTCTGATTGATACACACAGGCAAGTACCTCCTGTTTATTATCCGCCGATTTGGTCACCGGCGCGAGATTTCGAGCGTCCGGTGCACTAAAAAGTTAGATGTCGTCGAACTCAGAAATCCCTTTTCCAAATTACCAACGCTCTTTGCGCAAGTTCTTCAGCCCGCTTGACTATTTCTTCTTCAGCCCATGTCTCTGATTGGATAATGTGCTTGTTCAACTCAAAATGGGATTGTGATAGTACGCCCTTCTTAGTCTCAAAAGGTGCGTTGCCCATTTCCGAGTTGTAGCCTGAGTAAGTCAGGTTTCCAATTGTATGGAGATATTTGTCATGAACCTGATAAGAATTATCTCCGAGTTGTTGACGCCACTCATCATTCAGTGTCTGCGGCATAATGTGCTCGGTTGTGATCTGGTCCGTCATTTCAATCGGTTCATGATGTTCATATGATCGCTCAAGGGAACTAAGAATAAGCCGGGTACGTGACAGGCGGGATGGTATGTAGATGCGTGCTCTCTTGAACATCTCACAGAACTCTTGATCCATTGGCCACTCATTGTCTTTGAGATAGCTATGACAAGATTCCACATAATTTTCATCAGTTACCTGTGTATTCATTCGAGCAAATACTCGTCGCAGACGGTTTGTGGGAATCCCACACACAATCCGACGAACAACATACGATTCGATTTGATTCAGGACTTGCAGAAGCGCGTCATCTGTTATGTGACCGATGTGACGTTTGCTCATGGCAGCGAGCATGAATGGATATGCGACATCGACCTCCCATTGATTGAGCCGTTGCAATTGCTCTCTGATTGGAATAGATAGCTCGTTGGGATTGGGCAGTTTGAGTTTAAGATAATACTCTGAATACTTACTCAATTTCTCCAAAATTTGCAGTATACTTTTGGTGTTTGACTCATGTTGAATAAAGTCACGCATACCTTCATACACTTCGTCATAACGTGGCAATGCACCGTCTTTCATCAAGAAACGCCAGAAGAAATCGGTCAACACAGAATAACCATCCAGTTCCATTCGCTGCTGCATCGGATACCAGTGGGAATTATAGGCAGCATTCTGCTTGGCCTCGGTTGGAATGCTCATGAAAACGTAGTTTCTTACCAAGTCCGAAGCGCTCAAATCCATTCCAGTGTTGTTTAGGCTTTCGAAGATGCGGTGCGGGCTGTCATCTTGATCCAGCGTGACACTCACAAAATCCAAATAGCCAGTAATTATGCCCTTTAGTTTGGTTAGATTGATGGAATTGCCAGTAAGGTCACCCTTTTCAAGTGCATCTTTGAAAAATGTCCGGGCCACTCCAATGCGAGAATTGGCATCAACCGGCTGGGAGGTGATAGCAGCCTTGAACGCAATAATATCTTGCTGCGTTGGACGCATCTTCTCTCTTTCTTCGTCCCGAATTGCATGTTTGTTTATAAGGCATTCTTCCTGAATTGCTTCTGCAAGTCCTTGTTGTGCGGGATCAGTCCGAGCAGCATCTCGAAGTAACGACAAGATAATGAATAAGGTTGTTAGTCGTTGCTGGCCATCAATGAGCATGAATTTACTGGCATGCTCTGGAGAATCGGGCATGGGCAATGTCACAATCGCACCAATGAAATGCTTGCGAGGCTGCTGTAATGCGTAGGCTTCCATGAGATCGTCCCAAAGGCGTTGCCAATTACTTTCATCCCAACTGTAAGTTCGTTGAAAGAGGGGAACACGATATTGAATCTGGCCATTTAGTAAGTTTTGAAAGACGGTTCCTTCTGCCTTCATGGTATGCTCCCTTCGAAGTTAATCACGACATCTAACCAGTTATATAGTTTCTGACTATTCCCACAGATTTCATGATTGTTGTCCAAAAATTAGCAAAAAAAAAGTTTTTCTAACTGTATATTAGAACTTGGATAACCGCGCCCTATGGGCGGGGGTAGCTTTGGCTCTGCCTGTACCGAGATTATGGTGAGCCATTTCCTGGAGATGTTATTTGTTCAATGTCTAATTGATAATGTCGCTGTCCTTTTTGCTAAAATGTGCGTGTCTCAAAAAGGGGATTTGTGATTAATCGGCGGCTGTTTTTAGCCACAATGCAAGGGGGGGCGGTTAATTACTAATTTTTAGTCACTGGGCCTATCGTTGTATGCGGTCTGTAGTAGCCCCTTTTAGGGGCAAACCAAAGCCCCGTCCTTTGGGCGGGGATTTTTACTTCAACAATTTGGATATTAAAACAGAAAACTAGACAACCCCATTGAAGACTATCTCGTCAGACGTTTTGAGTATAGATAACTTGCCATCATTGCAACCAGTGCGTGAAGTTATGATAATTGTGATATCTAATCGAGTCGTAATGAATAATCCGTCTATGTTGAACCATTAAGCTTTCTACATTGCTTCATCAAACTCATCCCTGTATCTTACAATTCCAGATACCCCCTTCATTACTGAATCATTAAGGATTATTACCATAAAAGCGTCATCTGGCACACCTCCCCATTGACTTTTTAGACCATATTTTGATGCCCGTTTAAACCCAAATCGTGGATAATACTTTTCATGGCCAAGCACGATTACAAACGGACATTTCGTATTTTTAATAATTCGAAATCCCTCTTTTACAAGTTTAGAGCCAATCCCCTGGTTTTGTAATTCTGGTAATACAGCCATTGGAGCAAGACTCATTCCTTCAATAATGCCGCTCTGCGTTTCTATCGTTACGGGGCTGAACATAATATGCCCTATTACTTTATTATTTGAGATTGCGACAAGTGATAGTATTCCATTGCATGATTTACGCAACTTATCGACAATGCGACCCTCTACAGGTTGACCAAACGCCTTATCGTTTAACAAATGTACTTCATCAATATCTTTAGGTCGCTCAAAACGTATTTCAATCACTGATTCATTCATTTCTGAAATATGCTATAATTCTAATTTATTTTATTGTTATTTTACCATAACTCTTAAGTAAAGATCTCTTGCCAACAGAGCAACTCAAGAATTCAATAGTTTTAATGCAGATAGGGTTTGCATATCACAAATTCTAAAGTGTTTCAATTTTGTTAAGTGATAGCAGATATCTGTAACAGAAATATCTTTAACAGCAAGGGTAAGCTGCCGCCAACGTTGCGGAGTAAACAACTTTAGAATAGTACTGACCTTTTTGCAGGGCACGGCCTTTGAAAAAGCGCCGCGCTGTTGGCGGTCAGCTTGTTTTTCTTACAAACTTGCCTTTGCCTATAAATTTTCCTTCTTCCAATCCCCAATGTGTTGGCTTAGCAGTGATGGAGCCGCTTGGGCTACATCGTATACTGAAACCAATGGTGGCTGCTTGGAATTGTCTGATTATTAGAGCGTAACGCTTGTGGCGATTTCTCTCCGATCCTGCTTGCACGGCTCTTACATGTAAGTGGCGAACTCAGGTTCGAGCAAAGTCCTTAGAATGTCACATCTGGCGACGATACCACATAGCCTTCCGTTGTCTGTAATGGGTATACGAATGACGTCCTTTTCGCTCATAATTTTCGTGAGTTCGATAATGGGGGTATCTTTGTCAGCAGTGATGGGGTCTTTGTCCATAATTTCATCAGCCGTGGTTTTTACCAAATCCTTGCCGTCCATGACCGCCTGTAGTAGGTCGATTTCTGTAATAATACCTATAACTCTACCTTCCTCGTCTGTCACAGGCATACCACTGTAAAGTCCCGAGAGAACCTGTAGAGTTACATCCCTGGCGGATGCGTGTGGTTTTGCGGAAACGACTGGTCTTACCATTACATCTGATGCCTTTAAGTCTTTCATGTGCAATTCTCCTTTTTTTGTGATAGTATAATAATTAGCGTTATTAATCCAATGGTTGTAAGATTGGTTTACTTCCGAATCACCCCCTTTATGTCCGTAAAATCATGTTATCAAGCCCAACGCATTTCTCACCTGCAGGTGTGTAGCGAAAGCGGAAAATCTGTCATGTGAAGAAAAATGTTAGCCGGTACTATCTCAATCTTGCTGCTTTCGAAGCAACTTCTTTAGCTGAACAAAAAACTTATTTCGTATCTTTTCTATATTCAATGCTTCCTTGTAATCAAGTATAGCTCTGTCTTTATGCTTAAACCTTTCTGGTTCAACCTGTAGCGCGTAAGAATTAAACTGTTTTTTCCAAAACCACTCTGCGCAACAGAACTGGATGTTTTGAGGATCAATATCCGTAATTTCCTTCAGAGTCTCAAAAAACCTCCTTCCCGAATCACTGTTCTCAATGCAAAAAGCAATGTAGGCGATCCTGTACTCAACTCTGGCAATGGTCTTTTTAACAGGCAAGGAATCAAGGTTATGTAGGTCCTTCTGACCATTGTAAAGAAAATGTCCATAGCAGCTTTGCATGGTAAAGCAATGAGGTAGTTTGTTAAAACCCTTTATAATTTCTCTTATTGGTGTATCAATTATAGCATTGCTCAGACCTGCCAGGCTTTTCTGCCTTTGCTCTTTATAATGCAGATTTTCCGTCAATTCTTTAAGCACCGTGAAAGTTTCCAACCATACCTTTCCTTCTCATCTGATGATTTATAGCAGTAAGCTGTACTGGTCTCTTCGGAATATTCATCCCTATAAATAAAAAGGCAGAAACTTAAAACCACGCCTTTTCTGTTAAATGAACTGAATTATATTATCGATTAATTCCCACGACGTTGCGTTGTTTGGCCTTGACCATCGTCGCCGGTTGATCCTTGACCTTTGCCTCCGCAATTTTGATCACCTCCAGCATAAACCAATGACGAGAAAATAAGCATAAAAGCCACAATAAGCCCTAAAACTTTTTTCATAATACCCCCCTTTGCATGGCGTTGTCCCTCTATTCAGGCATGAACTGTCTTAAACTATCAATCGGTGGCGTTTTAGTGAGACCTTATTAAGTGAGATTTCCTGAACCTCAAATATTTTTTGCCTCAGAAATTAACTTATCAAACTTTTCAACTTCTACTACAGGCGATGTTTTAAATGAGATTCCTGTCAGTTTGTTTAATGCAACAGATGCGGCAATGGCATTCTCAGAGCCAGGAAACTCCAAGGTAAGAACAAGGTCGTGTTCTCCCATCACAGCATACATAGATATAACTTTTCCGCCATTCTTTTTGATCAGATCAACCGCTTTATCCGTTCTTTCGGAACTGATTCCCTTTAATGCCTTTGTGGAATATTTTCCAAACAACATGAATATTGGCATATCGAATCCTCCACTATTTGAGATATGTTTTAGGAACGGGGACGAAATAACTTCCCCAACTATGCATCACAGCTTCAGGCAATGTTAGCCCTGAACTTTTTATATCTTGCCAAAGGCCAATCCAGCGTCAATTAGTTCTGATTACATATATCACAAATCCATTAAAAAGCAAAAAATCTTGCCTCAAATATAACACCCTTCCTATAATTAATTCATGGAGACGATAAAGATTAAGAAGATTTCAGGAAGGTGGAATGAATAATTGGTGTCATTAAGCTTGAATTGTGAATTAATTTTTTCAAATTGGCTTTTTACTTTTTTATCTTTATTGAAGCTACAGCTCCGCATAAGCTGGATCTTAGTTTTTGCTTAGACAAACTACGGGGAATGCGCTCGCTTTTGCGGTTCAATTCCCCACGCTTTGCCCTTACTGATTTTGCTAAAAAATAGCGGCTTAATTGTCAAGCATTAATTCACAATTCAAGCTTTGACACAAAATTTCTTGAAAAGGCTTGGCAAAGACCAAGTCAGATATGGATTTAGAAGACGAGCGAAAGCGAACCACTGATGACGTGTCGTAAGCGTATATGATGACATCAAAAGCGGGGTTGCACCACTGTCCCGTGATAAATTCAGGGGGAACCTGTTTACTGCCTGAATGGTGTCCGGCATAAAGGTGGCGTGAGCTTAATCCAGGCTTGTGTGCGGAGCATGGGAACCTGTCGTTCCGATGCTAAGGGAGAAATCCAAGTGGCAGACCCACAAGGATCTGAGTACCGATGCGGAGCACAGGGGCGGAGCAATTCGTAGTAGTGATGAAGGTTCTGTAATGGAGCTGGAGCTAAGGGGTTGCGTCGTTCTACTTTTACATAAGAACAACTCGAAAGGGGAGGATTCTGTTGGAAAAAGTAAAGTCGTTTGTATATTAAAACGACTAAACGATAGAAGCCGGATGAGTCGAGAGTCTCATGTCCGGTTATGGGAGAGACTGAGGGGGGAGGTTCCCTTGGGCTACTCGCCTGGGAGGGGCGCTCAGTGATGGGGAGTCCTATCCCGATAGGCTAAACCTGCTTTTTGCCTTTGAAACGTACAGGGCGAGAAATCATATTTGAATACATAGTCTTCCCTTGATTTAACAAATCATCATAAGTGATAATTTTTATATGACCGCGACGGCTAAAATTTTCCTCATCAAGCCTTTTTGTCATCTGTTCATCCAGCATCGACTGCCGACCAATCACTAATATACCTTCAGGGCGCCGAATACCAGGTAGGGTATTTCTCGCGTATGCAATATTATCATGAATCCATGCTTGAAAATCTCTAACTTGAGCTGTAGCTTCAGTTAATTGAGAATGAAAGACACCTTTCTGTGTAAATATTTTGTCAGTCGTTTTTTCAATCTCAACAAGAACGTATTCGTCGTTCAATCGTTTGATTACAAAATCGGTTTTAAATTCGTTGCCTAGTTCATGCTTACTTCTAATTTCGATGGCCAAAGGATCAATGAATATCGGATTTTCAAATAGAAATTTTTGAATTGTTTCTTCACGTTCATCTGGGGAATTAACCATTTTTTCAAACTCATTAATCAATTGTTGGTTGATCACCAAACGGCTGTCCGTGAATTCTGAAAAAAAATATTCAACATCGGGCGAGTATTCTTGGCCTTTTGAAAAGAAACTCATATTCATCCAAAGATTCGAAATTAATAGTGATCTAAGTTTAGAATCCGTTGTCTGGTCGAGCATAAACTTACGAATTATTTTTTGAGCTTCTTCTTGTAGGTTTGGTTTAATATCAATCCCACATTTTAAAAACCAATCATCAGGAAGAAAGGACGGCTCTGTTATAGATATAGATGAACCAGATGCGCATGTGAGAAAAATTTTTAGAGCATCACATGAATGAAGACAATCAAGTGTCAGCTCTTTCAATATATGAAGACCTGACACACCCCACGCAGGAAGTGATGATAATGCCGGAATTGCAATTGCTTCATCCCCAACTACATCATCAAGTTTTGCTAAATGAGCAACAAATTCTAAATCAGCGTTATCATGGATTTTAGCTGTTAACAAGATTTGTTCCCAAACGTCCTGGACCGGAATTGGCCGCATATCCATTAACTCTGATATTCTTTGTTTCGACATTTTGAATCCTTGAAGCCAACGTTTGAACTGAGCTACGGTAACGGGCTATGGTTCTGATTGATCATTATCCGAGAACGAACCAGCGTCTTCCGTTGGCTCCAGTGATTTGTTATGACTTCTTACTTGACATCATAGCTTTTAATATTTTTGTATTAGCAGTATAATTTCGACCTACTTTCCTGAGAAGATTCAGCTCTTGCAATTCTTTTAAATCACGTAAAACTGTTGCCCTGCCATATGTTGCATATTTTTTTGCAATATCTGGTGATAATTCTAAAATCTCATCCACTGTAAATTCCTTATTAAGATGCATTTGCAACATCAAAGCACGTTTTCGCTTAAACGCTCCTTTTTTTGTATATTTTAAATCTGCAAATGTTTTATATATATAATGTTGCCAAAAAATTGAAAATTGGCTTTCTTGGATGATATTCAAATTTTCTTTAAGCCCATCTCGAAAACCTTGCAATGCGTATCCAATAAACTCAGTCAAGTCTCTCTTTTTTCTTGCTTTATCTATCTGCCTATAATATTCAGAGCGTGTTAAATTGTAAAAATTTGACACAATATGAGACACAATACTAGGAAGTCCAGCTCTTAATAAAATGTAAAACTCCAACAATCGACCTGTCCTACCGTTGCCATCCCCAAAAGGATGAATCCATTCAATATAAATATGGGTAATGATTGCCTGAACAACGGCTGTGGAAAAATCTTG
>Ga0255419_10319_pt1 | contig 10381 bp, 11 predicted proteins | sample ANMaggSeSYBR02J3_FD_182658 | JGI IMG/M metagenome (GOLD analysis project Ga0255419, IMG submission 182658) | Sediment cell enrichment communities from methane seep in Santa Monica Basin, California, United Staets - ANME aggregate JGI... | ecosystem: Environmental > Aquatic > Marine > Cold seeps >...
AACATCCGGACTCATTTGAAAAATCCGTGGCAAAGACCAAAGCGGAAGACATGGCAGTCTTTTTTTACAGTTCCGGGACTACGGGGCAACCCAAGGCCGCAATGGTTACCCATAAGGCCCTGATTGGTATGGCCGAGGCCAGATCTTCTTCACTCAGTCCCGTTCGATCCATGAAGGCCCGTGCCTCCATGCCGGCCAAAACGGATTCAAGCCCCAAAAGATTGGGGACGCTTTTGCATACAGGTCTCGAAAACACAGGCTCCATGGAATCGGCGATTAATTTCTGATAGGCCAACCCATCAGGATCTCTTTCCGAGGCCTTTTGAACGGATGCAACGACCACAACCTGGGAGGGATCGGACATTACCTCCATATACCCTGCAAAAAGGCAGTAAATTCCATCTTCGCCTAACCGTAAATCGCAGGGCTTCATAACGCCGCCTATGGAGTCCAAGGTGTATTGATTGGACAGGCTCCTCCCTTCCAAAAAATCAAAGGATGAGGTGATAGCGCTGCCTATATCCTTTCTTTCCAGACCCGCATCATCCAGTGCCTGTCTCGTGGCATGGAAAAGCATTTCTTTATGGGACACATCGACCATTGGGGCCTTACCTTCCACCACCCCAATGCCAACTACACAAACACGGTCGTCCATAATTATTCCCTTTCAATTCTACGGGACATCAAGATATCCCATTGTCCTTCCATAACTATTTCTTCACGCTGGTTCATTAAACTCAACCAGAACGAAACCAGTCCTCTATCGGTTTTTTTGCCTTCCAGCTTACCTATGACCTCGATTTTCACATAAACAGTATCGTTTATAAAAATCGGATTTTTGAAACTCCACTCTTTGATTCCCTTGAAGGCAACCGTAGTGCCTTCTATAAGACCGGAACGATTCAGACAACCGGAGGCAATGGTCATTCCGCACATCCCGTGGGCGATTCGCTGCCCAAAAGGTGACTCTGCAGCAAACTCAATATCCGTATGAAGCTGGTTAAAATCCCCGGAGACACCGCAAAAATTAACAATATCGGCTTCTGTAACCGTCCTGCTGACAGTCAGAAATTCATCTCCAATATTGAGGTCATCAAAGTATTTTCCCGGAACCCACGCCTTCACATGCAAACCCCTTTTGTTCCAGATCAAGTCAACAGGATCTTTTAATCGACAGGCTTAAAGTAATCTATATCCAGAATATTCCCTGTTCGATTTTCCTTCCAGACGGCCTTTACCCGGCCCCCGATACGCACTTTTTTCGCAATTTCATCAAAATCATCCGTGGGTATACCGCCCACAAAATGGGGGAGCCCCACATCAGTCCCGTCAAGGTCTATGATACCGATAAGATAGGGCGGTTCCTTGGGTTGCCCTTCATAAGAGAAATCAATCCCACACCATGTTCTTAGCGTCCCTTCTGGCGAAACCTCCACCCAGTCATCTGTTTTTTCAAAACAGTGGGAGCAAAAGCTCCGGGCAGGTATCAAGACCCGATTGCATTTTAAACATTTTGTGCCCATAATTTTTTTGTCCTTCAGCTCATCAAAGAAACGGGTCGTAGTAGTGCCCATTGCCCATTTGTAAGGTAAGCTGACGTATCCTTCTAATATCCTGGATTCACTGCTCATAAGTCCCCCCATAGCTATAATGAGTTTGAAAGAATCATAATTCCATTGAATTGATCAAGACCGCCCATTGCATGGGCCAAGCCTGTGCTTGCTCCCGGAACCTGGTGGTCACCCGCCTTCTCCGTTACCTGAAGCACAACCTCGGCCGTCCTTTGCAAACCGGTTGCACCTATGGGATTGTTGCATAGGGTCCCGCCGGAAGGATCACAGGGGAGATCACCCCCCCTCATTACTGTACCGGATTCCACAAGTTCACATGCATGGCCAAAGTCGCAGAAACCAAAGCACTCGTAAAAAAGCATCTCCTGGAAAGTAAAAGGATTATAAACCTCAGCTACATCCAATTCTTTCCGCGGATTTGTTATGCCTGCCTGCTTATATGCGCTTTTGGCCGCGTTGATGGCAGCCTGCCAGACCACTTTATCTCCTTCGCCGAAAAATGCCTCCTCCCCACAATAACCCACACCACGAATCCAGGCCGGCGTTGCCCCCAATTTCTTAACCATTCTTTCAGATGCCATGATAACTGCGCACGCCCCGTCCGATGCCGGGCATACGTCTAAAATCCTGACCGGATATGCAATTATACGGGATTTAAGAACATCATCAACGGTGATATTGAGCTTAATATGGGCATATGGATTAGCTAATGCATCGATATGATTTCGCACCGATAACTCGGCAGCCGCCATGCGCACCCGCTTTTCATCCAGGCCATATCGGTGAGCCCATTCGTTTGACTGCAAAGAAAAAATACCCGGGGCACCGGCTAAAAAAGGCCTCTGGAAAAATGGATCGGCCACTGTTGCCATGGTTCCTTGAGGGTCTCCCTCATACATCTTCTCTGCCCCTACCACCAGGACCAGGTCAAATAATCCGGAGGCTACATGATAAAAACCGGTGTGAGCTAACGACATGCCTGTAGAACCACAGGTTGCGGTCCTGATAAGTGGCTTGCCCGCAGCGCCCATTGCATCTGCCCAATAAAGATGGGGATTGGCCACACCTTCCATGGCAGGGGGCATAGAGCCGGACACCACTGCCTCGATATCTTCAGGGCTCAATCCGGAATCGTCAAAGGCCCTGCCCACTGCCTCATAGATCAATTCCGGATAGGAAACATCCGTTCTTTTTCCGCACTCGGTTTGACCTGTCCCAATAATAGCTACTGCCTGACTCATATCAGTTTCCCCCTAATTTCCAAGAATAACGACGGAGTGCAACTGGCCGCCCAACCCGTGAACACTGTGGGCAAGCGCCCTTTTGACATCGCGCACCTGATGCTCTCCAGCCTCGCCTTTTATTTGGAGAGCCGCCTCACTTATCCGGATCAAACCACGGGCAACATAAGGATTGGCCCCAAATAAGCCGCCGGATGGATTGACAGGAATCGCCCCGCCCATCGAAGTAGTCCCATCGTTCAGGATATTGCGCCCTTTTCCGGGAGGGCAAAATCCTAACTGTTCTGTAAAGAGTATCTCATTAAATGAGGTAGTGTCACACACCTCAATCACATCTATTTCCTTAGCAGGGTCTTTCACTCCTGCCATACGATAGGCCATCTCCGCTGCTTTGGGCAAAGCCCCATTCAAGAGGTCCTGATCGCCCACAAAAGAGTGATTAACGTTCCACCCAAGGCCCTCAACAAATACAGGATTTTTCGTAAGATCCCCTGCAATTTCCCCGGCGGCAAGCAGGACTGCGCAGGCGCCATCAGAAGTGGCGGGAATATCAATCTCCCGCAAGGGGTCAACCATCATGGGAGAGGACAAGACATCCTCCAGAGACAATTCCCCCTTCCTGTGGGCATGATAATTTTTCCGGGCATTTCCAAGGTTTTTCATCACAACCCTGGCCAGTTCTTCCTCTTTTAGGCCATAACGGTTCATGTACTCCCTTGCCTGAAGGCCTGCAACGACTGTTTCATTCAACCCCACCGGGCGCTGGAAAAATGGGTCGGCACTCATGTGAGTTAATGTATGGACCGAAGGTGATTCCGAACACTTGGTTACACTCACAACCAGGGCGGTCTTATATTGTCCTGAGAGTACACGCATTACGCCATAGTGAAAGCCTAAGGCTGAGTCATCTGCCGCCTTGGAACCGCTTTTGAGATTGGCGCCCGCGGCATCATAGTAATAGCTGTTTGAACAACTGATCCCCTGCCAGTAATCGGACGAGGATGAAATCATTGTCCCGATTTCAGATTTCTCAATTCCCACACGATCCAAGAGTTCTTTAACAACGCCAAACATGATCTCCTGAATGTTCTCTCCCAGTGCATCGCCATGCCTGGTCTGCACCGCATCAACAATTGCTACTCTCTTATCCATATTTCACCTGTAATGATGATTTGTGAGCAAAAATTTTTAAATTCGGTTTTCTGTCAAATCAAGATTGACGAACTTTGTACTTTTTACGCAACCATCAAGATTTATCACTAAAATTCGGATTTATTATAAAGTAAGCATATCTCGTGCCGAAAAAGAAAACAGGCCATAATATTTTCTGAAATTAGAACGACGATGTGTTATGAAAACCGATAAAAGAAGCCTTATCAGCCGGTTATGGAATGGTTCTTTTTTAAGTTAAAAACAGATCAGTGGAAATGACAATGTAAAAAATTGAGTCTGTTATCTGCCCAAAACATGTTTTGGGCATGTAAGGGTCTGGACATGTCCAACAATTGGACATCGGTCTTTGTCTGGAAAGCCCGGTTTTATACTGAGAGGGGGGGGTGACGGTTTTCTGAGGATGCGACTTCAATATTGTATCTCTTCAATTTATTATAAAAGGTGGAACGGCACATATTCAGATAAATTGCGGCCTGCCGCTTATTGCCGTTCTTAATGCTGAGGGCTTGCTCTATCATTGCTTTTTCGACCGCCCTCCGGTCTTTAAACTCCAAGACCCGTTCTTCAGGACCAACCGGTTTGAATAGCGGTTGGCCTGCCATTTTTTTCCTTACCCTGGACGGCAGGGCCTCCATGTCAATCGATTCTCCGATATTGAGATTCATGGCTCCCTCTAATACATTATTTAACTCCCGGACATTACCGGGCCAATCATAGCTCAAAAGACAATCCATCACTTCCTGACTGACGGCCCTTACATTGCTATTGACACGTTTGTTAATGATCGGAATAAAATGCTCGATCAAAAAGGGAATGTCTCCGGTTCTGTCCCTCAATGGGGGGACATGGATATTTACAACGTCCAAACGATAATAAAGATCTTCCCTGAATTGACCTTTATTGACCATATCCCAGAGATCCTTATTTGTTGCACATATGATTCTAACATCTACCTCGTAAATCGAACTACCGCCCACACGTTCGATCTCATTTTCCTGAATCACCCTGAGAACTTTCGCCTGCATACCCATGGACATATCCCCTGCCTCATCAAGGAATATAGTTCCGTTGTGGGCCAATTCGAACTTACCGGGTTTGCCCTCTTTGCCGGCACCTGTGAACGACCCCGGCTCATAACCGAAGAGTTCCGACTCAAGCAGGCTTTCCGGAATTCCGGCACAGTTGACCCGGCCAAAAGGACCATTTCTACGAAGGCTTGCCATGTGTATGGCCTGTGCAAAAAGCTCCTTCCCGGTTCCCGATTCCCCGGTAATCAGTATGGTTGAATCACCCTCGGCAACGCGAAGGGCCTTTTTCTTGACATTAGCGATGGCCTTTGATTGGCCAATGATATCATCAATGGAGAATCTGCACTCGGAAATTTTCTTAGGATGTTGCTTGGTTTTTCGTGCCTCATCCAATTTTTGCATTCTTGGGAGAAACTCTCTGGCTTGGGCCATGTCAGTAAAGACACTCCTGCACACAGCGCCTGACACGTTGTTATCCTTGAGGATAGGTGTGACCATCACTGGTACCGGTTTCTTGTGCGGTCTGGAAATCTTGCCCACATACGAAATACCGGTGTTTGCGACCTTTTTCAGGAAGCATTTCTTGTCAATGGTAGACATATCGATTCCTAAAATCTCGTGGCAGGAAAATCCCAGATTTTGCGCAGATTTTCTCGAAATATAGGTTAGTCGTCCATCTTTATCCACTGCTCCCAGTTCTTCAAAGGTCGCATCAATCAATCCGTCAAGAAGATCATATTTTTCCCGCTGATCTTTCAGTTGCTTCATTATGGACGTCTTTTCCGTATTATCCAGCATGAATTCCACGGCGGAGACAATCTTTCCCTGAATTTTGATGGGGATAGAGCTGCATTTCAATCGTTTTCCGTTAATCATTCTTTGTTTGTCGTAATGGGGAATACCTGTCGACAGGGTTTCAATGATTTTAGTCTCGGAAAGGGTTTCTTGAACGGGTTTGCCCAAAACCAAAAGAGGCTGTATGCCCATAAAATATCCGGCCATAGAGTTGAAGAATCGAACAGTGGCATTTCGATCAATAACAATTACGCCTATTGAGAGGTCTCCGAATGCATTCCAGAAGGAATCAAAGAGAAGATTTTCAGGGACAAAAGGCTCATGATTCAAGGTCTTATTACCTTGATTATTGCTTTTCATAGTTCCCCCCCCAGGGGCCTGTACGCGGTTATTGTGAGGCCGGATTTGTCCTGCTGTTTTTGTGCTTTCAGTACACCTAAGTAAACTTTGGTTTTCTTTTTTCCAAAAAGGCCTTTGCGCCCTCCACCGGTTCCCCGCTCTCACAGGCCATACCCAAAGCCTTTTGCTCAACTAATAAACCCTCTTTTAACGTTTTGTTCAGGCCTTCGTCAATAGCCATTTTTGCACACTTTATGGCAGTAGGGGCATTTTTAAGCATCGCCTTGGCCATAACCTTTGCCTCATTTAGTGCCTCGCCTTCCGGCACAAGCTTTTCAATCAACCCTATTCGCAAGGCATCTTCAGCATTTATTCTTTTGCCCGTAAATATCATTTCTTTTGCCTTTCCGGGGCCTATCAACCGGGACAGCCTTTGGGTCCCGCCCCCGCCCGGCAAAACGCCGAGTTGGACCTCGGTCAGACTAAATTCGGCATTGGCGCCGGCGATCCTGATATCACATGCTAACGCAATTTCAGTCCCTCCACCCAATGCCAACCCGTTAACCGCACAAATGACCGGGCTCCCTAATTCTGAAATCGGGTTTATAACGGACTGATAAAACCTCCCCAGTCTTACGCCGTCTTCTCTATCTTTAATACTTAAAAACAGATTGATATCCGCCCCTGCAATAAAGACACCTTTATGATTCACCGCAGTAAGAATCGCGACCTTCACCCGGTTGACTCCGGCACCTGCGTCCTCATCTTCCATTTTTTTTAATTCTTCAAAGACTTGTCGCAATTCATTACTCATGTCCTCTGTCAATGAATTCACAGGAGGATTATTAACCGTCACAATCGCGAGACCGTTATCCAATTCGTAGTTCACATATCTCATCATCATCTTCCCTTCTGCCAAATTTTTTACTTATTTCTCCAAATGACATTACCGCTCTAAAATTTCTTTGGACAATCTGTGATAAGATGTTTGCCCATCCCCTTGATCCGCTGAATCACTAATAGGGGCTTTACTGCTCACCTTTCAAAAAAAACTTTGGACAAAGTTCTCCCGGCAAAACTGGCCCCCGGTAAATTCTTTGAGCGAGGTCTCTCCCCCAAAGACTTTGAAAACGATTTCCCTGGTGCTTAGGCCCTTGTTTTTCATCTTTAGGATCCGGTCCCTGATTTCTTCGAGATAGGATATGGTTCGTCTTAAAACATCTGAAGCACTGCCATGCATTTTCCCTGAAGAGGTTATCAATAGAGACGGCTCAAGTGCCAGCATCCTTTTTAGTGCCTTTAAAATTACTCTGTTATCCTCATTTTTTCGGGCTGAATTGGGCTTTTCCGTTAAAAATTCGTCACCTGTAAATAACCACCCCTTTTCCCGCAAGAAGAAAACCACATGATCCGGTGAATGTCCTGATGTGTGAACCACATCCAGGGTGTAATGTGCCGTGTTGATTGAATCATCCAGGGCATTGACCGGACAGGGTTCGGGGCAACCCCACAGGTCTTCCTGATAAGAAAAGATATCCTGTTTACCGCCAATTATGGAAACGGAATCCCCTGGAGCAGAAACAGGGATCTTAAGTCGATCCATAATCACCTTATTGCCGCCGATATGATCAATATGATGATGGGTGTTGACCGCTAATGACACTTCCTTATTTTTCAGATAATCAACGAGTTCCCAACGTGTATTATGGCACCCAGTATCTATCAGGAGACCATCCACCAGATAAGCGGCCACGCTATAATAGATGCGGCCGTTAATCTCGGAGCCCATCATTATTCGACTCATTTCCTTGTAGCTTTCAATCTCAAACATAGTCTATAGGATTGAGATAGCATCCCCCCATCTCTGTTTATCTCCATTTTTATACTTTCTTCTTTCATCAGCTTTTGCAAATGGCTTTCAAGGATAGGTGTGCCGGGGAAAAACCTTACAGAAGGGCTGTCAAATAATATCCTGTTTAGTTCCTCGAAGGTCTTTGGTCCGGCTTGAAGCGCCCTGATAATAACAAGATCCCTTTCCAATATTTTTTCTCTGGTTTCCTGAATAGCCTTTGTTGCATCCACAATGACACTTCCATGAGAAGGCAGGATAAGATCAATATCCAGATTGCCGACTTTTTTCAGGCTCCCGAGATATCCTTCGGCACCCCCGGAAGACGGGGCATACCAGGCGACCATCTCCCCTAAAATATCTCCGGCCAGCAAAAGCCGCTTTTTAGGGTCATACAAAGATATGTGTCCCGGCGCGTGACCTGGTGTGTGAAAGACATGGAAATCGTAATTGCCAACCTGAATAGTATCGCCTTCTACTACTGTGCTGTTCGGTTTTAAGCTGCACATGGAACAACCAAGGGACCGAAAATAGGCAATCAGATCAAATCCAGGACCTTTTTCCCCATCTTGGCCCTGATTGCTGACTTCGGACCAACGCTCTTTACACAAGGGTATATCAAAGGATAGAGAAAGTCTTTCAGGATCGAGGGCATAGGGGACATCTATCTCATGCAGTATAATATGCCCGGGCGAAACTCCGGATAAGAGTATTTCCATCCCACCCATGTGATCAGGATGGGCATGTGAGAGGATAATCTTTTTTATTGGTCTTGCTTCCCATTTGAGAAATTTCAGGGCGTTATAAAGACGATCAGCCGAAGCAATGCTTCCGCAGCCCACATCAAAAAAACTTACTCCATCCCCGTCCTTGAACACATACACATTGGCAGATTCAGGCCAATAGGGAGAAGGAGGCCTGATCATTTTCAGGTCATCGAAGATTGAAACTACACTATTAGAACCGGGCATGGCGTTTTTTATACCTTGATTTTTCCGGCCTTGATAATTTTGGCCAGCTCCACCATGCTCTTGGCGGTGGCACGGGCGGTCTTGAGACCATATTCGTCCTTTAATACCTGATGCTTGTCTTTAGGGTCGAAGGCTCCCGTTCCGCCGAGACTGCTGACACCGGCCCCGCCGAAAGTGGCGAGGATCCCGGGGGCGGCAATGACCATCTGGTAGGTCAGGAAAGCCCAGTGAATGGTTGTGAGGGTTGTCTCGATGCCCGAGTTTCTGAGCCATCCCACGGCCATGGCCGCACCCACCTTGTGCTTCAGGGCACTGCCGTAAAATTTTCCGTGTATAAAACACCGTAGCCGGTCAAAAACGCACGCAAGGTGCCCCGACAACCGGCCTATATAGACCGGTGAGGCGACCAGTAGGGCATCGGCCTCGAGGACCCGGGCGTAGATCTCCTCCATGTCGTCCTTCAGGGCGCAGTAGCTTCCTTCGCTCTGCTTGATCATGCACCAGTTGCAGTGACGGCAGTCCTCAATTTTCTTTCCATTCAAGGTGATGATTTTCGTTTTGACCTTTTCACCTTCAACAGCCGACAAGGCCTCTTTCATCATCACTTCCGTGTTGGAATCCTTTACAGGGCTTCCGCAAATTCCCAGAACATTAATCATGTTTACCTCCAACTAATTCAATATACCCGCTCTACGGTTTGAATACCGGCTGTCGTTTTTCCTTAAATGCCAGCATACCTTCTCTTGCCTCTTCCGTACCCCAGAAAAAGGTCAGCATCTCCACACCCATCTCGGCGCTTGATGAAAGCAGGTCATAATATACATTTGCACCTTTTCTCATGACTTTTAACTCCCCCTTTCAAAAATTATTTTCATAGCATGACATCATACTGCCAGGCATTAAATCTATGAATAATACAATAATAATTAACTTACAAGGGTGACTATTTCATCTATTTTTTCCCGTTTAGTTTTCAGCCGGTTAATTGGATGATTCATATCGGGATAACCGATTGCAATACCGATTATAATACGCTTTGATCCGGGAATGCCCACGATTTTTCTGATTTGTTCCGGATAGTCGACTATGGCGCGCATTACGCAGGACCCCAGACCATATTCCTGAGCGGCAAGTATTATATTCTGCGTCACAAAACCTATGTCCAATATAGGCCAGAATCCTTGCAATGTTCTGTCTATAACAACGATAATGACAGCGGGCGCATTGTAGAACTGCACCATCTTCTCATTCCATTGTTCCATTCCCTCTTTGTCATGTTTGGATGTCCCCAGGAGTCCGAACATCTGTTTTGCCAGCTCCACCTGACGCTCTCTGAAGACTCCTTCAAGTACCGGCGACATACCCTTTATATCCCCTATAGGGAGTTCAGGATTAGGCATTTTTCCAAGCCGAT
>Ga0255419_10320_pt1 | contig 10367 bp, 7 predicted proteins | sample ANMaggSeSYBR02J3_FD_182658 | JGI IMG/M metagenome (GOLD analysis project Ga0255419, IMG submission 182658) | Sediment cell enrichment communities from methane seep in Santa Monica Basin, California, United Staets - ANME aggregate JGI... | ecosystem: Environmental > Aquatic > Marine > Cold seeps >...
CCAAGGTCTTTGCCCGGAAGGGCTTCTACAAGGCAAAGATATCCGAAATCGCCAGTGAGGCCCAGGTGGCGGACGGGACGATCTATATCTACTTTGAGAACAAGGATGATATCCTTATCTGCCTTTTCGAAGAACAGATGAAGGCCGTGCTGGATAACATGGTGATCAGGATCTCGAAGGAAGATGATCCCTTAAAAAAGCTTGAAAAATTTGCATTGGCACATTTGCAGTTGGTTGAGCAGAATAAAAACATGGCTGAAATCATTCAGGTAGAGGTGCGGCAAAGCAGCAAATTCATGAAGGAATACAGAAATGATCCTTTTGTCCAGTATCTCGAGTTGATTGCCGATATTATCAGGCAGGGCCAGAAAGAGGGTCTTTTTAAGAAGGGAATTATTCCGGGCGTGGCCAAAAGGGCCTTTTTTGGGGCCTTAGATGAAATGTCCAGGTTCTGGGTATTGTCAAGCCGCAGGCAATATGATATCAAGACCGCTGCGAAACAGATCAGTGAATATTTTTTGGTCGGGATAAAGGCATAGTGAATGGCGTAAGGGCATTCCGAATTTTCGTAATTAACCCTATTTTGTTCGATGAAAGGAGGAGAAAGTGAATATAATTGTATGTCTAAAACAGGTGCCGGATACGGAGACCCAGATCAAGGTTGCATCTGATTCAAAATCCATCGTGACCGATGACATAAAATGGGTCATGAATCCTTATGATGAATTCGGCGTGGAAGAGGCCCTTCGTCTCAAAGAGAAATTCGGGGGCGAGGTAACGGTGGTGGGTCTTGGACCCAAAAGGGTGACTGAATCCATCCGAACGGCCCTTGCCATGGGGGCCGATAAGGGGCTCCTTATAAGCGACGATGCCCTGGAGGGGAGCGATTCTCTTGCAGTGGCAAAAGAGCTTCTTTTCGGGCTCAACCGTATTCGGGCGGCCTATGTCATTGCCCAGGACCAGGAACAGGTGGACAAGATCCTCGAATGTAAGAATGACCTCCCCCACATTCGAAGACTTATCTATGTCGATCCCACCGGCATGAGGACCTACAGGGATGATCCCTGGTTGATCAGCTTTGCCCAGCTCCTTGAATTAGGCGAGGAATTAGACGGGGAGCAGCCCGAGCTTTTTATAAAAGAGTTATGGGAGGGAAAAGCGGATGATGTGGCCCTTATGCTCATGACATCCGGCACCACGGGAGAGCCCAAGATGGTAATGCTCTCCCATGAAAACTTGAATGAAATGGCACGGAAGTGGCTTGAGACGGCTCCCATAGGTATTGGGGACAACTGGATCTCAATTACCCCGCCCGCCTGGATCGTTGACCAGATGTGGGGTATGGGAATTACATTGTCCGGCGGCATGGCCATGAATTTTCCTGAGGCCTTTGAAACCGCGGTAGAGGATTTCAGGGACATCGGCCCAACTGTTATACTCACCTCCTCCATGTTCTGGGAAGATCTCGCATCCAAGATACGGGTAAAAATCAATGATTCGGGACCTGTTAAACGCTACCTATACAACCTGGCCCAGAAAATAGGCGGAGCAGTGACAGACATGGAATCCGAGAAAAAGCCGGTGCCATTCAGACTCATGCTCTTGAAGCGCCTGGCTATACGTATTATCTCAAGGCCCCTTCTGGATCGTGTCGGTTGCCTTGAAGCGCGCGCGGCCTACACGGGAGGACACCCTATCAGTCCTGACGTGATCCGCTTCTTCAGGGCAAACGGCTTGAACCTTAAACAGTGCTACGGGCTGACAGAGACCGGAGGCATCTTTCAGGTACAGCCCGACGATGAGGTCAAACCGGAGACAGTGGGCACACCCCTGCCCCGCACCGAAATCAAGATCACAGAGGATCAGGAAGTTTTAGTTTTGAGCAAATCCAACTTTGTGGGCTATTACGAAAATCCTGAGGCAACGGCCAAAGCCCTTAAAGACGGGTGGTTTTGTACGGGGGATGCAGGTTATTACGATGACGACGGGCATCTTCTCATTATCGGTCGAAAACAGGATATCATGCGCACAACAGAGGGCGAGGCATTTTCCCCCGACTTTATCGAAACCAGGCTTAAATTCAGCCCATACATCAAAGAATCCGTTATCTGGGGCGAGGGAAAGGAATATCTCACCGCCTTTATCAACATAGACTTCGGGAATGTCGGGAACTGGGCGGAGGAAAGAAAAATTCCTTACACCACTTACACCGACCTTTCCCAGCAGTCCGCTGTTGAGGAAATGATTCGAGGAGAAGTTGCCGAGGTAAACACCCAGTTACCCAAACCCATGCAATTAGTCAAAATCATTCTTTTATACAAATTGTTGGATGCGGATGACGAAGAACTCACAAGAACGGGCAAGGTGAGGAGAAAATTTGTTTTTGACCAGTACAAAGATCTTATCGATGCCATGTATTCCGACAAGACCGAATTGGCAGTAACAGGCGAGGTGCGGTATCGGGACGGGCATGTGGGTACTATTGAAACGACGGTCAAGATATTAGATGTCTAATGATAATATAGCCGCCCCGGTTAAATATTACTTGCAGGATTTAACAGGGCAGGCAAAAAGGCGCCCGTCCTCCGCAGTAGCCTGCTACGGAGGGTGGACAAAATTCACAAAAAGTAAAACCTTAAGTTACTATGCAGAGGCGCTTACCCAGCGTTATCAAGAAGATATATTTGAGGCAAAGCTTCACCAATCAAGGAGGCTGACCCGGCCATGGAATTTTTCCTTCAACTTTTAGTAAACGGGATATCACTCGGATTTCTCTATGCGCTTTCCGCATTAGGCTTTGTCATGATTTTTAAGTCGAGTAGTGTCCTGAACTTCGCCCATGGGGAACTTCTGGCCATAGGAGCCTTTCTGTTTCTCGTTTTGTCTTCCTGGGCCAATCTGCCTATTATTGTCGCTTTCGCATTCACTTTGATAGGAAGTTTCTCCCTCGGATTTATCATTGAGCGCTTCTTCCTGCGCCGTTTGATCGGGGAAGCGCTGATTGAAGTGATCATGCTGACCGTGGGGCTGTCTATCATGTTCAAGGGACTGCTGCTATTCATCTTCGGGGGTGATATTCACAACTACCGGCAATTTTTACCTGAAGGGCTTTCCATTACATGGGGTTCTATTGGAATTCCCTCGGTCTACGTTGCATCCTTTATAATCGGGATCCTTTTTCTTATCCTGTTCGGTTTCTTTTTCAAATACTCATCCCAGGGTATTTACATGAGGTCCGTGGCCGACAACCAACCTGCCGCCCTTTCTCTTGGTGTCCACGTAAGAAGGGTCTTCGCGCTTTCATGGGCCATCGCGGCACTGGTTTGCGCCATGAGCGGCATTGTTTTAGGGATCATCAACGGCGTCAATGTTCATGAATTGAGCTCCATTGGCCTCAAGGTCTTCCCTGTGGTCATTTTGGGAGGGCTGGACAGTATTGGCGGGGCCATCATAGGCGGCATCATTATTGGTTTGCTCGAGACCTTTACTGGTGGATATATTTCTACCTCCTTGAGAGAGGTCATTCCGTATATTGTGCTTGTCTTTATTCTGATGGTAAAACCCTATGGGCTTTTCGGGCTGGTGGAAATAGAGCGTGTATAAAATCGCTCCGCTCCGCGACTCTATCAAAAGAAAGGTTATAGCGAACATGCGCAAGCTTCAATTTCATCCATGCGGTAATTTCAGACAGACATACCGGGAAGAAATCACAATCTTCGAAACAGACTTTGGCAGGATGTGGATGCTAATAGGCCTTGTGCTTCTTTTTGCTGTCATTCCTTTTATCAGTAGTGCTTACATTGTCTACATACTTAACACCATTGGTATTTATGCCATTGCCGCCATTGGCCTCAATCTTTTAATCGGATATACGGGTCAGATATCACTTGGGCATGGGGCCTTTTTCGGTGTAGGTGCCTATGCAGGTGCTGTCCTGGCAACCAAGACAGGTTTACCGTTTGTCTTAGCCGTACCTGCCGCAGGTCTTGTCACCGCAGCGGTTGGAATGGTTTTCGGCATTCCTTCGGCCCGTCTCAAGCACCTCTATCTCTGCATTGCCACTTTAGCAGGCCAATTTATCCTTGAATATGTGTTTGTCCAGTGGGAGGGCCTTACCGGAGGTGCCGAAGGAATCAGCGTTATCGGTATGACCCTCTTCGGCATCGATCTGGGCAATGATCGGGTCTTTTATTTCGTAATATTCGGCTGTCTTGTGGTGATGACATGGATAGCAGTCAACTTAATTCGCACCAGGTTCGGAAGGGCTTTTATTGCCATCCGTGATAATGACCGGGCCGCCGAGGGCATGGGGATTCCCATCTTCAGATATAAACTCCTCTCATTCGCCATAAGCTCCTTTTATGCAGGATTCGCAGGTGCCCTCTATGCCTTTTACATGATCAGTATCACGCCCGAACCCTTTAATTTGTGGCTATCCATAGAATTCATTGCCATGATAATCATCGGGGGTCTGGGAAGCATTCCCGGCTCGGTGTTGGGTGCGATCTTTATTGTCTCGTTGAACGAAATATTGAGTAATATCACTCAGTATCTCATGAACGTCGGCACATCCAGCGGCGTGGCCATTACCATCGCCCCGCTACGCGAGTTCGTATTTGGTCTGGTCATCATCCTGTTTATTCTGTTTGAGCCAAAGGGCCTGGCAGAGGTCTGGCGTATTGTCCGTTCAAATTTCAGGTTATGGCCGTTTTCGTACTGATAGGCGTTGGAGTATTGGAGTAATGGAGTAATGGAAAATAACATCAGATCACTGCTAAACAACATCAGTGTGGTCTATTCTGATGTCATACAGGTCCTTAAAGGGGTATCTCTTACCGTTAAGAAAGGTCAGATCGTCTCCCTTTTGGGTAGCAACGGCGCCGGAAAGACCACCACCCTGAAAGCCATTTCGGGTCTGCTCAAGCCCGAAAACGGGAAGGTTACGGACGGTTCCATTGAATATGACGGGGCCCCGGTACAGAATTCCTCTCCGGAAGAAATCACCCGCAAAGGTATTATCCAGGTACTCGAAGGAAGACAGGAATTCAAGTATCTGACTATTGAAGAAAATCTGAGGGTCGGCACGGCCACCCGCTGGGGCAAGCCTTATAAAAAGGACCTGGAACTGGTTTACCACTACTTCCCTGCCCTGCTCTCACGAAAGAAGAACCTGGCAGGGTATTGCAGTGGCGGCGAACTCCAGATGTTAGTGATGGGCAGAGGACTTATGGCCCAGCCCAAACTCCTGCTCTTGGACGAACCCTCCTTGGGTCTTGCGCCTATCCTGGTCAAAGAGATATTTCAAATTATCAGACGGGTAAACGAAGAGTTAGGGACCACCCTTATGCTTGTGGAACAGAATGCGAATATGGCGCTCCAGATAGCCCACTACGGCTATGTAATGGAAAACGGCAAGATTGTCATGGAGAGCGACGCGAATGATCTGCGTGAAAACCCGGATGTAAAGGAGTTCTATTTAGGCACTGCGGCCTCCGGGGCCCTAAAATCATACAAAGATGTAAAATCCTACAAGCGCCGCAAACGCTGGCTTTAAGTTGGTTGCATGGATCCCACTGATTTCTATCCTACTGAAATCTCCTGGCAACAAGATTCCTTTCGATCTATCAACCCGGAGGAGTTCAAGGCCCTCGGGATTGATCCGGCAGATATTCCTTTAGGAACCTTCGCTGCCCGGAAACACCCTTCACTTCTTAATAGCAAATTCGGCGGAAATGCCTATGGATTCGGTTTTTTCGAAACCTACGACAGACTGAAGCCGAAGGACCTCAAGCTGTTCCAGTCCATCATCTTTGATAATCAGGAAGATATCGCAAATCACTACAAAGATCTCAATCAAATATATAGAAATATCGGCCTACTAATCAGATTTTCGAAACTCGGGAAGCCCTATTACCTGATCCCGGTTTACCTGCTGTCAAATACACTCTTTCACGTCAAATCCAGAGTCGACGAGATTGCCAAAATCGTCGGTTTCCACCGAAAAAAATATCTCAAGGAATACCATGCCATAGGACTGTTAACCCACCAGGATGACTTAATCACTCGAGAACTCTCCTTCCGTTTCAAAGAACACAATTTTGTAATCTTAGACTCCCTTGAGAGTCTGCAGGCCCAGCACCAGACCCTGGATCTGGTCATTCTAACAAATGACCTTTATGAAATCATCTTTATGGAAAAATATAGTCCCGTCTCTCAAAAAATGCTTTCCAGGAAGCGCCTGGAACAATATGCAATCTATATCCTCTGGAAGATCTACAATCTTCTTAAGCCGGATGGTGAAATCTTTATCATAGCCAACCACTATACCCAAAAAACCAATCGAACTACGAAACTTACCTTTAAAACGACTAAAGAAGAAAAGAATTTTATTCTTTTCAGCCATATTTTCAAGACCAAAAAGAAATACAGGACAAAAGATAAGTCACTCCCGGTTAACATCTTTGAGTTCCAAAAGTATTTGAGCGGTCTTTATGTGGAACAGGAAGTCGTTGACAAGCTCCTTGGCGGTAAAACCCTGGAAAAGACTAACCTTGACCAGCTAAACAACCTGCCCTATATAAATTTTCAACTCACGGATTCGTCTTTTTTAGGTGACCAGGAAAAAATCTGGTCCAAGCTTCTCTCCGTATTTTTTGACAATATCTTCTTAAAGCCCCTTATTCCACAAACCGTAAAGGAGGACTGGAAAAAAACGTTTCTCTTTCACCGATTACTCGCCAAATCATATGATTATTTATCTCGGGCAAAAAAAACCATTAAAAACCACTATAGCCGAGATCAAGCGGGACGTAATGGAATCAAAACTCATTGGTTCCCCTCCGGACCTTTTGGCAGAGTACAGAAACTCATTTGACTATGTAATACGGACCCTTCGCGTGTTGGACAAGCTAAAAAGAAGAGACTACAAAAACCTGCCTCAAATCTATATTGACCGCCTGACGCAACCTCTTGAAAACAAGAGGCGAAGATTTAGTGCACTAAACGACGTCATTAAATTGACAAAAAAAATTAGACTACTTGAAAAAATCGGGGAATATCTCAACCCCGACAAAATCGAAGGATCGAAAACCAGGGTACTTGAAAACCTGGAAGTCTTTCCTTTTTTTGAATTCAGCCGGAATGAGTTAAAGGAAATCTTCTATATCGTCCTCGGACATACGCCCTTCGGGCGAATTATATCCGGAAAAACGACTGAAAAGGCATTGAAACCGGTTTCAGACCTTGCCCGATCCTACGACCAGCATCAGGCACTCAACCTCCTGCGTTACTGTCGGCTGATGACCATGGCCGAAATAGAAGCCTTCAGAGAGAAAGAACTGACGAAAGGACAGCTTGCCGAGCTTTTCGCTCTCTATGAGTCTACCGAAAGGGTTGTCACTAATCGAGAACTGGATTGGGACAGGCTTATGGATGAAAAAATAACTTCCATGGGAGGCATACACCATAAGATTATCCGGAAACTTCTCAAAATGATCAACAACCTTGAATTCTTAGATAACTGGTCCGAACTCAAGCAAAAGGGGGAGATGGAAAAGGAATCCTTAGCCGACTATGATGATGCAAAATTCTTAAGGATAGAGAATGTAATAAAACTCGTAAACACCATAGAACAATTCGAAGAAAGGTTTCTGAAGTTCGATCCGTTACAGCTACCTGGATTCTACAGGAAATTCCTTGACATAGAATTCCACGGAACCGGTCATCTGTTTGAAAGAATGGACAGCGAGAACGTTTTTGTACTTTTGTGGATCGCGGTAAATCTGGCGCGCGGCGAGATTATCAATTTTAATCCGATACTTGCCGACACGGAACCCAGGGGAATAGATGGTTGGGTAAAGAAAGTGGAAAATGAGGTGAGAGCCATCAATCTTGATTACTTAGATCTTGGTATTCTCAGGCAATTCAGCGATCAGCTCTACCAGGTCCACTCCTCGTTCATCATAGGCACCGGCTTTCATTTGAGAATTGACCCGAAAACCCATGCATTAGAAATCACATACATGGACATGGTCAGGGATATTGAAAAACTGGAATCCCTGATTAACAAATTAGCAGGGCATCTTATATGGGAAATCGACGTGGAAGATCTGAAAAATCTGGAGGTCCTTTTCTCCAATCTGGAAAGCTTTTACCAGAGCCATCTAAGGCTCCTTGATCAGAAGGATTTTGCCCTGAAATTGCCCGCAAAACAGAATCGGTGGTTTGAAAGGGTTCAAGACCTCAGGGAACAACTTAGGACCAACTTTCTTAACGTGATCTTCCATCCCAAGGATGTTTACACTGATTTAGAGCTGCTCCGCCACAACACACCCACACTGTTGAATTTCATCCTTCCCGAATTTACGGCCCTTGAAGACCTGGATTCCTCATGGCACCTGTATCTGACATCACCTGTCACCCATTACATTGCTACTGCTACTAAGAAAATCCAGGCCCTTATCAGACACGACAAAGAGGGTTTTCAGGATACCCAGTTTTTGCACAGCCTTGCCCAAAGGGAATTTGGGCTCATGGCCACAGGCATTGTAGGTTTTAGTGAATCACAGATAGAAGACCTGGAAAATATTGTTGACGGTCTGAGCCGGAACCAACCCCTGTTTGATGCCCTCATAAAATCATTCATATTTCAGGATATCGGCAGGGTACCCCGCCTGAGGGAAAAATATAAGAAAAAAATCAACCCGGCTGACCTTGCTCATACGGGTGCATTCTTTATAGAAAAGGAAAAAATTGCGGAAAGATATTATCTCGATAAGAAAGGAAAAGCCTACCTGATTTTTTTGGTCAGTCACCACGGTCTTCTTCACCATATCATACGGGGTGAGCTCTCCTTTTATGCGTTACAAGACATTCTGGATTCCCCGGAAAGGGACCTCCTTGACGCCTTTTTCGTTTTTTCCTTTATCATGATATCTGCAATCAGGGAAGATTTGATTCTCGAAGACCTGGCAGGACGGTTGTTCCGGATAAGAGACATGTGTCATAAAACCCTTGATCACGAAACCGATTTCGCAACACAATTTAATGAAGTTTTTATCCAGAGGGGCAACCTGTTTTATGTCCTTGAAAACTACAAACTGAACGGGCTCCCGGAAGGGGCGACACCGGCGGATTATTTAGAATCGCAAAGATGGGAAGCAGTTGAGGAGTCTAAGTGCATTCGGTCCGGAAAAATGGTCTTTGCCATGGAAAGGCTTTTCAGACTGAGGGGGATAAGATATGTTGAATTCCTTGATCTTTTAAAGCTTATGTTAAAGGTCCCCCTGAAATTTATCCATAAAAAAAGGAAGTTCGCCAGTATCGGATATGCCACATATGAAAAGGAGGTCTATGAGGCATACCGCATTTATAACACACTTCAGAACCTGGAAGAAGAGATGAGACATTTCATTTTGAACCAGCTTGTCGAAGATAAGGTGCGCATCTTCGGATTCGAGAAGATCAGTGGGTATCTGAGCTATGAAAACCAGCTCAAGCTCCTCCTGGCAGGACTTTTGGGTACAAAACATTTTGATTCCAATGGCGCACCGGTCTGCTTGAACTTTTTGGTCATGGGCGAAAAGATTAAAAAGCGATATGAGGCCGTAAATGACTATCTCAACACACTTTCCCTAAAAAAGTTATGGGAAAATAAAAACCACCTGAACAACCTGTTCAAGGCTAAAACCGGTGTTGTACTGCGAAAGGAATCCTTTCCGAATGTACTTTCCATTGATTTTCATGAACGAATCGACGTCTCCCGCAAGATAGCTTATATGAACAAAATAAATGAGGTCGAGCAACTAAAAAACTATTTTCATTACAGTCTCCAATCCTTGAGAAAACATCCCTTCCAGACAGATGATTACGAACTCGAGATAGAAAAGGTATTTGAAAAGAGGCTGATGGAAATTACTGATATGATATTGAACCAGACCAAGAAACAGATGGATCTAATAAAGGATTTTTCAGAACTCCACAATTTGGTGGAAGACCTGCTTGAGCGGTCTTATGATATAGGGTTTTCCGATGATCAGAAGAACAGGCTGAAAGATCTCTACGAATTGAGAAAGGACAATTTAAAGCGGGATAAACTTTCCGAAATCGATGGCATTCTTGGAACAATTCAGGACAGTCAGGAGTTGAAGGACCATTGGGAAAGTATTAAGTGGTATTTGCAGAACAACCGCCGGTTCTTCGGGAAAGAATTTGAAAATCTTATTGCAACGAAATTTGATGGGGTGAAAAGTAGAATTGAAGGTTCGTGAATAAGCGGACAGGTGACCAAAATTCCAAATAGCAAACAGTAAAAAAATAAACGTTCAACATCGAACGTTCAACATCGAACACCGAATGTGGTTGTCGCT
>Ga0255419_10321_pt1 | contig 10362 bp, 12 predicted proteins | sample ANMaggSeSYBR02J3_FD_182658 | JGI IMG/M metagenome (GOLD analysis project Ga0255419, IMG submission 182658) | Sediment cell enrichment communities from methane seep in Santa Monica Basin, California, United Staets - ANME aggregate JGI... | ecosystem: Environmental > Aquatic > Marine > Cold seeps >...
CAGCAATGACGGCAAATTTCTATTTTCATTAAATCACAGCACATTTAAAAGTTTATTCAAAGGATTTCACTAAATTTAAGAATACCTAATCCCGCCATTAACAAGGATGATCCTATTGTTAATAGTACAACACAACATCCACTCTTGCTGGTTTTTATTGTCTTCGTCAAAGAGTAGGCACATTTCGTTGACTCCATCACCATCGTCATCAAATAAATCAAGCGGATCGTCATTCATGTGTCCGTCACTGCTAAAATTTTATTCTTTTTCAGCCAGTTATACAAGTTCGGCACAGAGGTTTCATACTTCTTAGCAACAAAGCTCTTCGTAGAACCATTATTCAGCATGGCTACGATTTCATCTTTGTGTTGATCCAGTTTGCTTTTTTCCTGACACACACACACACTTCTTGCGAGTTAGCCTTACCTAACTTTTGGCTTGCGGAAAACTTCTCCCTAGGATATAATTAGGCAAGCCTAACTTTAATTAAACGGAGCAACCCACATGAAAGCCAACATGAAGACATTTTGTACTCGCTTAAAACCAGAATTGATCGATCAGCTTCGACTCCGTAAACTGGAAACAGGTCGGAGCATACAGCAACTCGTCGGGAAAATGATCCGAAAGGGATTGAGGAAAAATAAATGAATACTATAAAATGGGCCCGCCCTGGCAATCGAACCCAAATAGCCTCTAGATTGAAAGACCATACTATTGAAAATGTAAAAGCAATAGCTAGGGTCAGAGGTATGAAAATTCAAGACGTGCTGGAGATAGCGATTTCAGGCTATTGCAAAGCTTGGTGCCGACGTACCGGACTTCCTTATGTTACTACAGGATTTATTGAAAAAAGAAATACTTCTGGTGAAAGCTGAGGAGGCGTAGAGATGGATAGAGTCAGTATAGTTAGAATCAACCTGGAAATTCAGCAAGTTTCCCTTCGCTTGGCAAAATTAAAACTCCACAAGTACCGCCTTTTAATGGAACAGCAAGAAAGGCCATTGAAAACTACTAAAATTTCACAAAGGTGAAAAGTCATGACTGAACCAAAAATTCAAAATGAAGTACCAGAAGTCAGCACAGTAAGCACAAAGTCAAAATCGGAGCCTTCTAGGGTCTATGCAAGCAATGAGGCCATTGTCACAGATAAGAACGGAACTCGCTCAGTAGCATCTGTGACTCTTGGAAAAAAAATCCATGAAGCATGGGAAAGAATGGAAGCAAAGCAATTGGCGTATTGTCAGAAACATGCTAATAGCCTTGGGCTACTTGAGTCAGAAATTAATCCCTTCTCAAAGGAACTGATGGGAATGTTCAAGTTCGATGACGATGGCAATCCTACTGCATTAAATGAGCACATCCATTCCTCTGTGGCATCCTTGGCACGAGAGTTTAAAAAGGAAAAAGGCACGAGAACGCCGCAGGAAATCAAAGCAGAAGGAAACTTAATCTACCGGAACCATTTAGATCAGATTAGCGAACTAGAAATCAGTGTCCTTGCAGCTGCAAAAGCCGGTGACCAAAATTCTTACAGGAAGCTCAGAATAGAACTACAGAGACTTAAAAGTTCATAATCGCTCTAAAGTACTTTGAAATTCCTATATACATTTTTGAGGAGCTATTGGTGTGGTTTGAATTCTCCCCTAGAAATTATATCATTAAGCTTTAAGTAGCTAGGCTCCTCCATTGCTTGCTTTTTTGCTACTAAAACACTGAAAAGTAAAAAAATCCTTTGTTCACTATAGGAAATTCCGCCAGTTTACCTGTTCGTTATTTGACGTTGTAAATTGCAGCGTCAAATACTCAACACTTAACGTTCATTGCCTCTAAAATACGTATAAGCATATTTTACGCTGTATTCCTTGTTGTATCCCCGTTCAACTTCTATATTTTTCTCTGTTTGTAGTTCCGTCTGTTCCGTTACTTCTCGCTGCATTTTACATTTTGCCGTTTTTAAATTGTATGATCCATTTTACCGCGTAACTCGTACCTATATATGTATTATTTGACTAAGCACTATAAGCTTGACCGCTTCTGACCGTTTCTAAGAATCCTGTAATAGCTTTGACGAGTTATTCCTATATGAGCACAAGCCTGGCCACACGGCATAGTTTCCATCAACTTAGTGACTGATTCTATCTGCTGGTCAGAAATAGTTCGTTTACGACCACCGAGCCTACCACTACGCCTGGCTGCTTCCCGTCCCTTTTCTGTGCGCTCTAGAATAATATGACGCTCGTATTCTGATACAGCTGCAAAGACAGTAAACACTAACTTGCCTGCAGGAGTAGTCGTATCTATTGCAGCATTGTCCAGTACTTTAAAACCGATTCCCTTATCATTGAACTGATTAACGATCCCTATGAGATCCTGCAGGTTACGACCGATTCTATCTAATTTGCAAATCACTACAGTATCGCCTTCTAACAACGTATCTTGCAAATCAAGGAAGCCCTGGCGATCTGTGTTTTTTCCTGACGCTTTATCACCGAATATCTTTTTGCATCCTGCTGCCTCTAATTCTTTGATCTGGATATCCAAAGACTGACTCTTTGTTGAAACTCTAGCATAGCCGTAAACATGTCCCATCGTGTAACCTCCTGCAGATAATCTGTGTAGAATTAATCTGTAGATAATCTCTTAATCTGTGTAACGGCATAATGTAACGCAACTCAACTATTTTCATTATACCATTACATAGATAATGTTACAAGTATTGTTACACCTGTTCATTGAGTCTTAGAGATATTCTTGTTTCGATAATCTGTGTAACGCAACTTGTGATTTGTGTTACAGTGCTTTGCAAATGAACAACAGGGGATAACCGAGGCATTATTGCTTAGGATCGAAAACAGGAAACCCAATATCTTGATCGAACTTGCATGAAAAATTATTCCACAAAATGAGTAGAGGTACTTGGGGATCTACTGAAGGTTGTCCAGTCTGGGAAGAGTATAGGGGGAAGGGGTCCTATCCCCCTTGCCTGAAACAGGCGGGGTGCCTATGGTACATGTCACTATCACTGAGCATCAAACCAATGTTAGCATCTGAGATTTTTTAAAAATAAATGAAGTGTATTGAAATTTGAGTGAAAGAAAAAAGGGCAGAATCAACTTAATGACTCAGCCCTTGAAATACTGCGGATATGAGGAGTGGGAGCAGAAAAAACAATTAATATTCTAATATTGGAAACTACCATCATTGCTGACATAGCGACGTGATAGTTGTCGGTACGTCGGTAATGACGGTAATTTTTTATTTTGGAGGTAGTCATAAGGCCCAAGCTTATTACTAATCTCTATCGTTAAAAGATCACTTCACATCTTGGCAACGAATCCGGTTAGAAAGGTTTTGGCCTGTTGATTGTGCAACAGTTTCAGTGTGGTAAATACATTCGTTGACAACACCATTTTTTTCAAACGTAACCCTAACACTTTTTTCTGTTTTATCTATGCTTCTTACGTGTTTGTTAATAAAATGAGGGGCTGGATAACTGGTTTTCTTCTGAGTTCTAAAGGAGTAGAACCACATCTCGGAACCATTAATTTCTCCTCTAGTTGCTTCCGGACTCCCGAGATATTTTGAAACCTCTGACTTTGTGGTCTTCCCAATTCGTATTTTAGAGACATTATTCGTATTAAAGTCTCTGCCACCAGTCTTGTGGAAAGTACAACCGGTGTTTACACCCAGTAGGCAAATTGTCAAAATTGTCGTGATTTTTAATGTATTTTTGTTTGTAATCATGTTGGATGTCCTAAGTTTTTTTGACAATAGAATTATGAACACTCCCGGCAAATCTCTAAATTCTTGTTTTTATCCTCTTATAAAAGGTGTTGAAAAGAATCAGTAATCACTCTGTAAAAACAGTGGTATAAAGCAAAAAACCCTCTATTATGATAGAAAAATCCTACAAAAGAAAATTCAAGCCAAACGGGGTTAATGGGCGATAGGGGACAGACCACGATTAATTAGTCTTTGATGATAGACCGACATGACGCAAATAGATTTTCTTACAAAGAAACCGTGGTCTGTCTCTCATTTACTCAGTATTGTTAACTTTATTTGCCTCTGAGATTACCCACCAATGTGGATCTGCTGGTTGTTGTGGCTGTTGTTGGGAAAAATCATCTTTGACATTCACATACCAATGACCTTCTTCGTTCTTCCTGACACGCCATATGTGTCTTGCATGAAAACCACGCAACTCTCCATTGGATACGAAGGCTTCATTCAGTCTTGCCGTGCCTTTAACAACAGCCGTAACGTCCCAATAAGTATATGGCTTCATGCCAAACATCTTACCCGCAGAGTTTGGCTTCCATTTCTTTTTTTCTTTTTTTTCAATATCAATCTTTTCAAGCGAAACAAGCTTGGCACCCAGCATATTTCCTATCACCATCTTTGGTATGGTTCTCTCCATGGAATCTTTAATACATGTGGTTAATATCTTATCACTGGGTGAGCCTGAGCAGCCAAATAACAATGTTACTGTTAGCAACAATATACAGGCAATTTTTATTCCTTTGATATTAAGCATAATTTTATCCTCTAGTATTCTTGAACAATTCTTTTAAGATTAATACCCCTGAAAAAACACTGCTGAGACCAACAATTATTGTTAATCCTTTTATTACATTTGTATTAATAAACAACGACATAGCTGCTAAATTATAATGCCTAATTGCCACAAAAATCCATATAATGCTAACGACAATTATTAATGACGGGATAGCTGCCTTAGCAGATGACTCAATATTATTAAATACTATAAGGGCGGCAACGATTAATATAAAATATATTACTGACCATATAAGCAATGGATACGCAAAACTCGCAATATGTCCATTAAGCAATAATAATAACGTTATGAGAAAACAAAAAATTAATGCTGGTTTAAGAAGGTGGAGTGAGGTCTTTTCTATTTTTGCTTTGACGTTCATTTTATCATCCTCCCTTTTTCAAATTAACCTTTCGAAATAACTTTTAGTATAAATTACATGGTAAGCACAAGACCCCTAGCTTATCGTTCCTATTTTTCGACAGGTTTTGTATTGTTCATCAGAATCCAGATACCGGGTTTTTACAATAGGCAATAACCCCTGTTTTTGTGTTGTTTTTTGAAATAACATTGCAGAAAGAATCAACCAATTGGTTAGCAATTAACACAATAAAATTGCTGACGGTAGTGTCATAGCGATAATCAGTTATAAAACATCATGTCGGTAAATTTAATATCACACTGAATTGTTATTTACCTATTTCACGGCTAGTTACTTTTGTTGTTTTTAATGAATAAAATAATAAAGAAGCACCAACAAGCTGAATTATAGAAAAACCAATTACAAGATGTTTGCGATTCATATCTATAAAAGGAATATATTGAGATGGCTGCACAATCATTAGCAATATAGTTGAGCATATTATTGCTATGCTTGTAATTTTTCCAAAAATATTTTGCCGTATAAATGCTGCAATGGCTCCTAAAACGCAAAAAAGGGCTGTCAGGTAAGCTAGATATTGGGCAATTCTCATCGAATTACCCCACAGGAAACGACCACCAAAAAAATTAGCATCTTTACCATTACCATTTCCGCACAGAAACATCATATATGCTGAAAGAAGGAGTAATGCCGCTGCAATAATTTTTAATCCCATGTCTTGCCTTTGAGAATGTACTACATCTTTCCCTTCCATGTTTGCCCTCTGGTAAAAATTTTTTCTAAATGTATTACCTGTCATAGGCATGTAGTTTTATAAAGACTTCAGTTAGTCCAAGCTGCTTATCATATTTTTCTCAAATAAAAAAAGCCGAGCCACCTTATTCAAAGGCAGCTCGGCTATCTTTGCAGACCCGTGGCTTTCCGTCCCTGTCTTCCGGCAGGTTTGGCTTTATCTGATTTTGAATATCTTTATCTAAATAATTGTATGTGAAAAGATAGCCACATGTCAATGCAACAGTGTGGCACAGACACTGGTAGGTATTGCAAATGGAATCCAGTGGCAAGGCTAAGAATTTAAGGAAAACTACAAATTGCGATGTTTCCTGAACACCTAATTCAGCCAAAAGCAATGATTAACAGGATGATATGAATAGGAGGCTGATCATACACTGAAAAATTATTGATAGAAAAACTGAAATCATAAAAGTTACTGACCTACCGACGTACCGACAATCAACTGTAAGGCATCACGTCGGCACGTCGGCAGGACGGCAAGATTTATGGTTTGTGTTTTATGGTAATAATCCGTTCACCTTCACGGGCAAATTCTACAAAGATCCCAAGCTCTCGAAGGTTGTTGCTGGCGACTTTGAGCCTTTTAGAAAAGTGCGAGGCATTCTTCGGCCAGCTATTAGCTTTATGCTCACCTTCTCCCAAGTATCGTTTACATTTTTGATGAATCTCCGTAGGTGTCCCACTGATTTCAGTAGATTTCTCAGCCAGTGCTTTGACGGTAGAAGCGACAGGATCATTGTCAACTACTTCATGGTGCTGAAGTTGGATATTATTTTCATACGCTTTAAGAAAACGATTACCACCAATACCAAGGGCTTCAGCAGCGGCATAAGCATATTTTGCCCAGTCTGCCATTCTCGGTAGTTGAGACATTTTGAAATCATCCTTTGTCCTGAGGGTAATACTCAAGACATCAAAAATGGCTCCCAGTATTCCTGGTGCTGACTCAGTAAATACAGCCATGATTTCAGCCTCCGTCTTCCGTTGGTCCGTAGGGATACGGCCAAGCTCAATCAAAATTGAACGGTCCAAGATATCTGAGGCACCAATAGGATTGCTGATACCATTTAAGATAAATAGCCTGATGAATTTATAAATTATTTCATCATTATCTGTGTATAGCTTTCGCTTGGAGAACGATCCACCCGTTACAGCCCGACATAGATCATCTGACATCCATGGCTTTAAGAACTGAAGGTTATCCAAAACAATCAAAAAGTTGCTATTAATCTGCTGCACAAACTCATTATGATTGGTTGGTGTTGGCAGCAAAGCAATTTCTGATGGATCAATCAGAGATCGCAACAACAATCCTGCTACAGATTTACCTGCTCCATGAAGCCCGTGAAACACTAACCCAGGTCTTGGAATGTTAGGAATAAATGCCGTAACAAGCCATACCTGCAGCAATATCCAGATATCTTTGTTCTTGACATGAATTGACTTTTTCAAGTGCTTGAACTTACCTCCCTGTACTGGAACAGGTAACGCTTTCATATGAGCGTATCGCTTGAATAAAATCGGAACATCAGCACTCTCAACAACCTTCCAACCTGTTGTAGATACTTTCACTGCTCGTCTTTGCTCATCACCTAAATCAATCCAGATATTTCCTTCATGAATTGCTGCACGGTATGACAAGTCGTGCTTTTCACCATCAAAGAGTGCTTTGCTCGATAGAACTGATATTACTTCCTTGACGACGGTTTCTTTAATGGGCGTATCAAAGTGTTTATAACAAATTCTGCTGATGAATAATTTCACCTTTTGAGACTCAAGAGGAAGTATCTCAAAATGTTTTCCGGTATTCATGTGGACATAAGGAGTATCGATCTCATCAGTAAAATAAGTAAAATCAGGTGTTGTTATCCTCTGAATCAACAAAGTGGTTAAGGAAGGGCCTCTATCACTATTTCCTGATTTCTTATGCTTCTCAAAGATACTTTTGACCGTTGTTTCAACTTCATCCTCTGGCAAAGGTGGCAAGTTTTTCTTCTTGTTCCATTTCAAGATTTTGGATAAGCACTTTTCTAAGCTAAAACCCTTTGCAATAAAATGCCCTGCAAGTCTTGTAGTATCATTGTTTCGACTACCTTTCTCTGAGCCATTTTTCAGAATATCAGAAATTGACCTTTTTTCTTCAGGTTGTTTTGCCAATAACATGTCAGGGAAATCTGCCAATGGCAGGTCATCTAAACCTCTGCCCTCATCCCAGCAGTATTTATGGCCTGATTCATGGATAGATGGTGGGGCAACCGCGCAGCCACCTTCGCCCCGAACATCAATGCCTGGAAGGTCTGCCCGCCCTTGAGAATTACGAACACCATCTTTGAATTTGAAATAGAGATGGTAACCTTTTGAGGTTTTTACCCGTGGAGTATTGTTGAAGAAGTCATGATCCTTAGCAAACTGGACAGCCTTATCGCTGTCCAAGTCAACAACCCCAATTCCAGAAATCTCGCCAGTGACAATACATACGTTACAATCGTAATCACCGAATAGTTCACTGAGTTCTTTAGTAGTAGGGCGTCGTTCCTGGAATACTTTCCATTTGCATTGGGGGATTTTAGTTCCAGAAGGCACAGGGATTACTGAAAGACCAAGCGACGAATAGTATTTCGTCCAGCCCTTTACGGTAGATGGAAGCTTCCTCTTGCGGGGAGCATTCTTTTGTTTTATATTGTCATTAGATGTACTGTGTGACTTTGGGCTGGAGTCTGTTACCGCAGACTCCAGCCCTTTCTTGTTTACTCCGGGTAATTTTCTTTTTTTCTTCATTATTCTCCCTCCTGTGTATTGTTGATATCCATCAAGTTCATGCTCTCAAAGTTTATTACGTGCCTTTGATTAAATCTGACCAGCGGTTTCTTTCCTCTGCCACCAGTGAGGTCTATCCATGCTAGCATGCCAGATTTCCTCAGTCGGTCCACTTTTCTCGTTGAGCAGTTCCACCTCTGTGCCAATTCATGACGAGTTAATAATTGATCATTCATTCGATCCATTCTCCTTGCTAAGGATTGATGAGTGTGTCTGTTGCGCAACAAACTGTATGTTTTTATGTATAGGGCAAAAGTTGATGGAAGAATAGAGGGCGGAGATAGGGGGGATGGGTGGTGGTGTTATGGTAACATCTTGATACTGTTGTTGTAATTAGTGTGTAAGTTTTCTTCTTGTGTCGGATATTTTTTGGGGATGAGATCTTGAAGTGAGTTTCTTGAGGAAGGAGAAAGGTAAGGTAGTTTGATATTTGTGATGCAATGGATGCTGAAGTTTTTAAGGGGTAGACTTTGGGGGACCTCCATCTTTCAAGGGATTTATCAAAGTCGCTATTCTCCCTATTGCCCTACTGCTTTTTATTGAAGGATAGTTTTTTCTAATGTAGCCTTCGAGTTGTGTTTTAGGCGCCTTGTTTGGGGTAAAATTATCTTCATTAAAAAAGTGGAGCCATACTTCTACAGCAATTTTCAATTCATCAGAATGAAATTTATGCTCTGGGTCTAAGTATGGTGGAGTATTAATTACTTTTTTGCGGTAAGGAAGTAATTTGTCGATATCTTTTTTTAGGAATGGTGGGAATTGCTCTGTGGCTATTGCCCAGCGAGCAAGTTCCCTTCTTGAGACTGTTGTTTTATTGGGGTGTGGCATTTTGGGGTCATTCTCTCCAGTGTCATAGCCTTCATCAGAGAACACACGGGATGGATAAAAATAATATGGTTCCAGAGTATTTTCTCTAGATACTTCTTGTGTGGAATTCTTTGTTAACTGCTCCTTATCCTTAAGTTTAGGATGTCGATTTATAGCAGAGCAAATATTGGATAAAATTCTTTCGAATAATTTAATTTCTGAAAATGAATTAGTTGGTGACTTATCGCCAGGGGGAACAGGGAGGTCTTCTTGATCTACCCAATGTTCAGGTGGGGTTTCTCTAGCCCAAAGAGCAGCAGCTTGATTTAAAGTTAATGGGTCCTGTAATCTCCACGCTTCGATAACAGTGTTGAAAAGGTGTGAGTCTTTCATGTTTTCTTATCTGTAATGTTTTGTTTTTCTGAAAAAGCAGCAACTGCATCAAAAGCCACTCTTTGGCTATCTGGTGCCAAATGACTATATCGTTCCGTCATTACAGTGCTCTTGTGGCCGAGAGCTTTGCCAACTTGAAAAAGCGGCACTCCTGCCATGATAGCCCAACTTGCGTACGTGTGTCTTAATGAATGAAATGAGACTCGTTGGCGCCTATCACTGATTCCTTCATTTAGCTTCAGGGAAGTCACACTTCTGTCAAAAGAATTCGATAAAAATTTGACAGGTTGGCCATGCTTGTTGGCAAATAAATGCATATTTAATGCTGCTCTGTCCAATTCATTTAAGATACTTTTTATTGGGCCAGTCATGAAGATGGATCTTGATTCTCCGTTTTTGGGATCAAGGACTGTAATGATATCATGTTCAAGGTCAACGTCTCTCCAACGAAGAGATAGTATCTCACCAAGGCGCATGCCGGAGTACAATGATAATGTTGCTATCTGGGCTGTTTGAACACTCCTTTTTCTGATTTCAGACAACAATTGTTCTGACTCTGACTTTGAAAGGAAACGGGTGCGCTTGTTGTCGTATTTAAATCTTGTTTTTT
>Ga0255419_10315_pt1 | contig 10322 bp, 11 predicted proteins | sample ANMaggSeSYBR02J3_FD_182658 | JGI IMG/M metagenome (GOLD analysis project Ga0255419, IMG submission 182658) | Sediment cell enrichment communities from methane seep in Santa Monica Basin, California, United Staets - ANME aggregate JGI... | ecosystem: Environmental > Aquatic > Marine > Cold seeps >...
ACTAAACCCATGGAAGAGCAGTTGGAGAAGATGAAAAACAAACAGGATGTCATCTTTACGGGCCGGCTAACTCCAGATCAGTTGAATGATGTAGTGGGAGCAGCCTGGGCCATGACTTTTGTTCCCTATTTTGAAGGATTTGGCATTCCTATCCTGGAGGCTATGACATGTGACATACCTGTTATAGCATCGAAAGTGACCAGTTTGCCCGAAATCGCTGGCAATGCGGCACTGTTTGCATCCCCCGATAGTCCGGGTAGTATCAGGGACGGCATGATCAGGATTGTTCGTGAGCAGGGATTGCGCGAAGTGCTGATTGAAAAAGGGAGGGAAAGGCGAAAGTTATTCAGCTGGGACCATACTTCGGAGAAGCTTTGGGATTCCGTGCAGCAGGTCTTGGATGCCAATGCTTAAATCATTTTATATTGAAGGAAGAGTTGAAGCTGGGTGCGATGAGGCTGGCAGAGGTTGTATTGCTGGGCCTGTCTTTGCAGCTGCAGTTATTTTACCTCCCGATTTTAGCAACCCGGTGCTTGACGACAGCAAGAAACTCTCTGCAAAAAAGAGAGAAGAATTGCGGCCTCTGATTGAGCAGGAGGCTCTGGATTGGGGAGTAGGGATGGTAGATGAGAAGGAGATAGACCAGATCAATATCCTCAATGCATCCTTTCTTGCCATGCACCGGGCACTGGAAAAAATGAAGCTGGTTCCCACATATCTGTTAATAGATGGAAACAGGTTTACACCCTACAGTGAGATCCCCTATTCCTGTATAGTAAAGGGAGATGGGATCTATGCCTCCATTGCTGCGGCCTCCATATTGGCCAAAACCCACCGGGATGAATATATGGAAACCCTGCATCAGGAATATCCTCAATACGGATGGAACCTTAACAAAGGTTATCCCACCAGGGCTCACAGAAAAGCAATTTATAAGTTTGGACCAACGCCTTATCACCGGCGCTCATTCAAATTGCTGGACGACCAAATGCAGCTGGACTTTTCTTAAACATATGGTGATAATTACAAAACACCTGATTGCATGGTGGTTTCAGGAAGAATTTTACAATATTTGCAAATCAAAAAAGTGTACTGATATGAAAAAGTTTTTCCTTTTTGTAACAGCCCTGGTATTTGCCTTCCAGATAAGGGTATATGCGGATGAGGGCATGTGGCTGCTGAGCCTTATTGGCCAGGTGAACATGGATGAAATGACCGAGATGGGTCTCCAGCTGACAGCCGAACAAATTTATAGCATTAACCAGGCAAGCCTGAAGGATGCCGTTGGTGCTCTGGACCGTGGTTCCTGTACCGCCGAACTGGTATCACCCGATGGCCTCTTGCTTACCAATCACCACTGCGGATATGGTGAAATTCAAAATCACAGTTCGCTGGAACATGACTATCTGAAAGATGGCTTTTGGGCCATGAGCAGGGACGAGGAACTTCCCAATGAGGGCAAGACCATCACTTTCCTGGTACGGATGGAAGAGGTGACCGACAGGATTGTTCCTGAATTGAATGAGCAGATGGGAATGCAGGAACGTGCCTCCAAAGTACGCTCCCTTACCCAAACCATCACCGATGAGGCTAGCGAAGGAAATGAATACGAAGCTAGAGTCAGAAGCATGTTTAACGCGAACAGGTATTTTCTTTTTATTACTCAAACTTACCGGGATGTGCGCCTGGTTGGTGCACCACCCGAATCCATTGGAAAATTTGGTCACGATACCGACAATTGGATGTGGCCCCGGCATACCGGCGACTTCTCCATGTTCAGGGTATATACCGGTCCCGATGGCAATCCAGCCGATTATAGTCCCGATAACATTCCCCTGAAGTCGAAGCACCACCTTCCCATCTCCATAAAAGGATATGAAATGGGAGATTTTGCCATGGTTATGGGCTTCCCAGGAAGGACTTCCCGATATATGACTTCCTGGGAGATTCAGGAATCCCTTGAAATTGATCACCCCATTCGCATCCAGGTGAGAGGTATTAAGCTGGAGCTGATGATGGAAGATATGATGGCCGACGAAAAAGTGAGGATTCAGTATGCATCCAAGCACTCCCGCTCCTCTAATTACTGGAAGAATTCCATTGGGATGAGCAAAGGATTGAAGAAGCTGAAGGTCACCGAGAAGAAGCAGCAGGAAGAAGCAAATTTCACCGAGTGGGTAAATCTGGACGAAGAGCGTCAAGCACTCTATGGTAGTGCGCTGAGGGATATTCAAATCGCAGTTGAGGGCCGGAAGGATCTAATGATTGCCTTCAGCTATTTAGTTGAGGCCTATTATCAGGGAATAGAAACTGTGGGTTTTGGGCGCAACCTGAGGCAGCTGGAGATGGTCCTGTCTGACCCGGAGCCCGGTCAGGAAGAGATCGAGGCAATCACCTCCTCACTGAAGGAGAGTGCAGCTGGTTTTTTCAAAGACTATAATGCTCCTACCGATAAGAAGATAATGACCGCGATGATTGAGCTGTTGATTGATGAACTGGATGATGAATACCTTCCTTCATCCGTTCTGGAGGTGAAGACCAAGTACAAAGGTGATGCAACTAAATACGTGGACAAATACTTTAAGAAGTCCTTCCTTACCGACCAGGTGCGCTACAATGCATTTATGGATAATCCATCATTGAAAGTATTAGAGAAAGATCCCGGATACCAGGCAGTCCAGGGTTTCCAGAAGATTATTGAGGTGCGAGGCCAGATGGGCCAGTTTGAAGAGAGCTATGCCAGCGGAACAAGGCTGTACCTGAAAGGGATGATTGAGGAGTATCCCGAAAAGGATTTCTATTCCGATGCCAATTCCACCATGCGTTTTAATTACGGTGTGGTAGGTGACTACTATCCCAGGGATGCCGTACTATACACCCACTATACCACCCTTGAAGGGGTGATGGAGAAAGAAGACCCCAATAATTTCGAATTTGTAGTATCGGAAAGGCTCAAGGAGTTTTATCAAAGCAAAGATTACGAGCCTTATGGGATGGACGGAACGCTGCATGTCTGTTTCACCACCAACAATGATATCACCGGTGGAAACTCCGGAAGCCCTGTGATAAATGCAAATGGCGAGCTAATCGGGATTGCCTTTGACGGGAACTGGGAAGCCATGAGTGGTGATGTGGCTTTTGAACCCGACTTACAGAAGTGTATCAATGTGGATATCAGGTATGTACTCTTTGTTATAGACAAATATGCCGGAGCAGGACATCTGGTGGATGAAATGACTTTGGTAGAGTAATGCAACCATGGGCCCGGGCGAAATAGTCATATACACAGATGGAGCTGCCCGGGGTAATCCCGGTCCAGGTGGATTGGGTGTGGTTATGCTATATGGAAAACACCGCAGGGAGCTCTCGGAAGGTTTCAGGTTAACCACCAACAACCGGATGGAGCTGCTTGCTGTGATAAGGGGTTTGGAAACCCTGAAACGGGACGATCTGAGTGTAAAGATCTATACCGATTCGCGTTATGTTTCCGATGCGGTAAACAAAGGATGGGTTTTCAGTTGGGAAACAAAGCGTTTTAAGAAGAAGAAAAATGTGGATCTCTGGCAGCAGTTCCTGGTACTGTACCGAAAGTATAAGGTGCAGTTTATTTGGATAAAAGGACATGCCAGTATTCCGGAAAATGAAAGATGTGACAGGCTGGCCGTTGATGCCAGTCACGGCGTATCACTTAAGGAAGATACCGGGTATGTGGAAAACAAGGATGAAACTATAATATAGTTTTTCTTAAATTTCAATGCAAAACCGGATTCATCATGCTAAGTAAGTCTATCCTGACATACCAGGGGCCGCTTTCTTTCAGTACCATAGATTCGTTGCTGTCAGAATTTAAGCTGGCTGCAGAGGATCATGATCTTTCCTTCAAGACTTACAAGAAAATGATCTCCATCATGATAGAGGCTCTGGAGAACATTACCAAGTATTCCGAGCCCTTTCTGTGTAATGGTGACAAAAACTCAAAATTTTGCCCTTCCTTTACGATCAGCTGCAACGATTCGGTGATTGAAATGGAAGCTACGAACCTGGTGAAGAACGGAGAGGTAAAACCCCTCAGGTCCAGGATCGACAATGTGAACAGCCAGGATACGGAGGCTCTGAGGGAGCTGTATAAGACCACCATTACCAATGGAGAATTCACTGCTAAAGGTGGGGCAGGTCTGGGTTTTATAGAAATGGCGAAAACTGCGGGCAGCAAACTTGAGTATGCTTTTAAAAACCTTTCAAAGGAATACTCAATCTATACCTTCAGAGTTTCCATGAATAAATAGGGGCACTGTACTAAAGCGTGCAGTGCAGGTTCGTTTCCGAACACTTTTTTCCTATCAACAGGCGAGTTAGACTTGATAACTATTTTATTTGTAGCGCACTAAACAATGTGGCACGAAAACTGTTTTTATTCAGAGCAAGAGATGTGATATGTGGAGGAATTTCTTTACTGTAGCCTTAAGAAATATCAGTAAGAATAAGGTTTTTACTTTGATCAATGTGTCGGGTTTGGCCATCGGAATGGCCAGTTCGATCCTGATCCTGTTGTTTATTATCAAGGAGGTGAGCTTTGATCGCTTTCATCAGAACAGGCAAAGGATCCACAGGCTATACATCAATGGGGTGATGGGCGAACAGACCTTTCGCGGAGCCTGGACCTCCATGGTGATGGCCCCGACATTTGCCGAAGAGATTCCTGAAATCGAAAGCTATGTCAGATTTGATGTCTACAACCAGAACCTGATATGGCATGATGGGGCGAGGTATATGGAAGATCACTTTTTATTTGCGGATTCTACACTCTTCGACGTTTTCAGCATCAATCTGGTAAAGGGAGATCCGGCCACAGCCCTGTCGAAGCGCAATTCAATTATTATTACCGAGGAGAAGGCCAGGCTCTATTTTGGAGACAAAGATCCGCTGGGACTTCCTCTAAGTGTAAACAGAGACAGCAATTACTACTACGTAAGCGGTGTCTTTGAAGCCCTGCCTGAGAATTCCCACTTTTTTGCAGATTTCATAGCCTCCATGGAGACCATTGACTGGGAGAATAATTTAACCTGGTTTCAAAATTCCATTTTCTCTTATATCCTGCTGAAGCCAGGGGCCAATCCTGAAGAAGTCCAGGAAAAGATGGCAAAAGTGTTTAATTATCACATCAAGGGAGAACTTCAATCCATCCTGGGCGTGGGACCCGAAGAGTGGGCCGATGGCGGGAACCAGTATGGCATATTCCTTCAGCCTCTGCTTGATATTCATCTCCAGCCTGATATTGAGGTGGGAATGGACAGCTGCTTTCGTCCGGTTCATGACAAGTTATATATCCACATATTTGGCTGGGTGGCCTTCTTTATTCTGCTTATCGCCTCCATTAATTTCATGAATCTGTCAACCGCCAGGTCAGCCACAAGAGCCAGGGAGATCGGGATCAGAAAAGCAGCAGGATCGCATTGCTCATTGCTGGTTCGTCAGTTTCTGACCGAATCTGTTGTTCTGAGTTTGATAGCACTTGCTTTTGCACTTATCCTTGTTGAACTTCTTTTACCCTGGTTTAATCATACCATGGATCTAAATCTGCGAATGGAGCAGGTACAGTACAAGTACCTCTTACCTGTTGTATTGCTTCTTGCCCTGGTGGTGGGACTACTCAGTGGTTTATATCCTGCTATCTTTCTCTCAAGGTTTAGCCCGGTTGATGGAATCAAGGGCGGTTTCAAGGGCAACCGTCGGGCCGGACTTTTTAGAAAAGGTCTGGTCATTGCTCAGTTCACCATTTCGGTGGCCATCATTGTGGGAACCCTGATTGTGTCAAATCAGCTACGCTTTTTGCTGAATAAGGAGCTGGGATATGATAAGGAACAACTGGTGGTTCTGAAAAGGACCTATCCACTGAAAACGAAACACCAGACCTTCTGCCGTGAGATAGAAAAGATACCAGGAGTGGTTTCGGCTAGCAACTCTACTACTTATCTGGGCTACAATAACACTACAGAAACCTACCAGATTAAAGGTAGGGAGGCAGCCTGTTCCTGGGTAAGCGGATGATACATTTCATTAACCCCGTTATATGCCAGATCAATCTTTTCTTCCGGAATATCATACTGATTAATGATATCTCTTCGAGAATATTCGGATACGGTGACAATGCGGGTAGCTCTCTTGGCAAATCTTGGAAAATAGTACCTGTAGTATTTCCTGACCAACCAGGGAAGATCGCCCGGCCGGTGCACGAAATTTATATCGTGTATCACAGATACGGAGGGTGTCTTGGTGCAAAGAGGAATAAAACCGTCTGTGCTAAGAAACAGGTCCGGACTCGTTCTTCTAAGATAGCTTTTAACACGGATCTGAAACCAGATAAACCAGAGAAAGGGGTGGCGCGTTGGGGGTCCCAATATCACGGGCTTTACATTGTCTCCAAATACTACCTCCTTACTGTACTTGCGATCAAACAGGAAAACAAAATCGACTTCTGGATGTGCTGTAGATATCCGTTTTAAGGTTTCAAAGGTAAACCAGCCAATACCATCCAGTTTACCAGGCATCAGAAGCCTTGTGTTAACTGCAATTGTTCTTCTTTTTATCTCCTGGTTCAAAGTGTCCTTAATAAGTATGGGGCGAACTTATTACATTTGTATTGAATTAAAAAATATTTTAACTGCCCGAGCTTGAAAAAACACTTCATCACTAACCTGGCACTACTGATCTTCCTGAACCTGTTGATCAAACCATTCTGGTTCTTCGGCATTGAAGTCGGTGTACAGAACCAGGTTGGTGAAGAGATCTATGGTTTTTATTTTTCCCTCTTCAACTTCGCCTTTATACTGAACATGTTGCTTGATGTAGGGATCAACAACTATAATAACAGGGCCATCGCCAGGGATCACACCTTACTCAAAGGAAACCTGGCGGCTATTATCCCGCTTAAACTATTTCTTTCTCTTACTTATGCAGGGGTGGTGCTTATTTCCGGAAAGATCCTGGGATACTCCCAGGAACAGTTTCAAATGCTCTGGATCCTGGTCCTGAACCAGTTTCTGGCTTCTTTCATCCTTTATTTCAGAACCAACATCAGTGGTTTACAGTTATACCGGACCGATAGTCTGCTCTCTGTCATGGACCGCAGCCTGATGATCCTATTTACAGGATTGCTCCTTTGGGGGAACATAAGCAGTAAACCTTTCCAAATTGAATGGTTTGTATATGCCCAAACAGTATCCTATATCCTGACCCTGATTACAAGTGCAAGCATCGTACGCTTCAGGTCAGGCAAATTTTTCCATCTGCTCAGTTTATCGGGCTCTCTTAAAACCCTGCGGGCCAGTTACCCTTTTGCCTTGCTGATCTTGCTGATGGCCCTTTTTAACCGGGTCGATTCAGTAATGCTGGAACGCCTCCTGGAAAATGGCAGAGAACAAGCAGGAATCTATGCCCAGTCTTTCAGAATCTTCGAAGCGGCCACACAATTCTCCCTCCTGTTTGCCATGCTGCTGCTCCCCATGTTTTCACGAATGATCCAGTTGAAGCAGGATGTAAATGAATTGGTTCGGACTGCCCTGCCTCTTTTGATGGTGGCAGGCCTGTCTGTTGCAACCATGACCTATTTCTATAAGTTCGAAATTATCGACCTGCTTTATCGCACACACACAAGCTACAGCTCAAATATTTTCGGTATCCTGATGGTTGGCTTTCTGTTTGTCTCTATCTCTTATCTCTATGGTAGCCTGCTGACTGCAAACCACAACCTTCGTCAGCTCAATATTGTGGCTGCCATCACCGTAATCATTAATATATCTTTGAACCTGATCCTGATCCCGCGTCACCAGGCCCGTGGTGCGGCCATATCCAGCCTGGTCTCACAGGGCTTCTACGCTATAGCACAAATGATTCTCGCTGTCCGCTTAATGAAGATCCCGGCAAACAAAGATCTTTTTTTCAAGTTGGCAGCCTTCCTCGTCATTAACCTTATTTCAGGCTACCTGACATTATTTATCCCGGGGTGGGTTCCAGGAATCCTGCTTCTGGCTGTATCCTGCTCAGTTAGTGCCTTGCTATTGGGTCTGATTCGTCCTTCCGAAATAAAGTCTGCTTTAGAGGAATAAATTGACATTCCGTCTTGCATCACAGTTGCTGCTTTCATAAGTAATTATGATCTTCTATTCCTTATATACATACATATATGCATACATTATTATTTGTATATCTCTATTATATATGCTTTTATATTTTTCTATATGGTGTTTTTTACTCTCGTATATTTTAAGAATATATCCAATGTTAGAAAATTGTTGATTGTAAATGAGGTCAGATAGGTGCTTTACGACGGGCTTTGGTTATTTTTAGCCAACCAAAATTCAAAATACAAGGTGGATCAGAACAACAACGAGAAACTCAGGAGGACCCATAGAACCTCTATTCTCTTTAACCAGAGGGAGCAGGAAGCGATTAACCTCTATTGTGAGAAGTATAAGATCAGAAATAAATCAAAGTTTATGCGGGAGGTCATCATGACCGAGATCCTCAAGAAGTTTGATGAGGATTATCCTACTCTTTTCGAATTCGAGAAGCCTAACCTATTCGTTACACGATAGGTTTACAATTCTGCATCCCGTAAGCACAGTATTGTTCAAATAAGCTCCATGGAGTAGATTATTGCTTCCAGTTGCCGTAATTTCACGCGCTTCTTCTTGTTGGGATGGTATACATACCCATCAACTGTAACAATACGACCGTGCTTGGCATCGTAAACAGAGTGACTTACAAAAGGTCCGCCCATAAATCCGTTTTCAAGGTCCCATAAACCCCTTACTTCAACCATATCCATGTTGTTGCTCTTCAGGTCATAGGCTATGGGTTCAAACATCTTGGAGATAATCATATAAGAGCCTTCTCTTGGACCCTGTACATAGGTTTTCGTAAAGCTGTTACGCTTCTCAATGATATTCTCAATATTCAAGTCCTCAGGACCATTGGCCGGGAAGTCGTACACCTGGATCACCTGTGACAGATCTGACGATTCGATGGATACTGAGGTATAATCTTCCTTGCTGAAGTCCATATTATACCCCCTGGGGATGGCCAGACGTATCTGGTGATTTATTGCAATCTCTTTTTGAATGGCCGGATCCTTCGAATCCTTATAGACGTTCATCAACCTGTTCCTATCATACTGAATCAGAAATCCTCTGATTTGTTCCTCATTTTCACCTATTAACTCCTTTAAAGCAATTGCCGTAGGGGCCTCAACCTGAACCATAATCTGCGGCTTGGCCCAAACATTTTCTCTGAACCTGACTCTGGGCTCCAATCCCGATGAAACTGTTGTTAGTACGATGGAACGATGAAACTTATAAATCCCATCAAATGAGGATGCAGTTACCTGAAGCACATCAAAAAGGGGCTCCGATTGAGGCAGTCCGGGATACTCCTCTTTTAAAATATCCTGAAGAAGATCGCCAGCTGAATTATCCCAGTTAAACTGATCCATCACCACCAGCACCTCACCGGTACCTCCTGTCACATTGGGCATAATCCTACCAGCCATACCGCCTTGCTGCTGTACTGTGTCGCACGACCATGTAAGCAGCAAAAAACTAATAAAGACAAAAAAGCCTGTCTGTTTAAGCAGACAGGCCTTATAATTTCGTCGGGTATTACTTCTTACCATCTTTAACTTTCTTAGTGTCTTCTGTATCGTCCACTATGATCTCGTCATCGGCATTCTCGGCAGTGGCCTTTTTGAATTCTTGCATTCCCTGGCCCACACCACGCATCAGCTCTGGAATTTTACGTCCGCCAAAGAGCAGCAGAACAAGCAAGACAATAACTACAATTTGCCACACTCCTATCGCAAGGGTTATAAAAGCTTCCATCTATCTCTAGTATTTATAAGGTTTGTACTACAAAAATAACAATATAATCGTTCTAATTCTTAAATAATCCAATGATGTCGTTCAGATTTGCATAAAGCAGCAGACTCAACAACAGTACCATACCAACAATCTGCGCATATTCCATGAACTTATCACCTGGTTTCCTTCCTGTGATTATCTCAAACATAAGGAACATCACGTGTCCGCCATCCAGAGCTGGAATTGGCAGAACATTCATAATGGCCAGAATAATGGAAAGGAAAGCTGTCATGTTCCAGAAGCGATGCCAATCCCATGTAGAGGGGAATATGCTTCCAATTTTAATAAATCCTCCAAGCTCCTCATAAGCCTTGGTCTCAGGCTTGAACAACATTTTCAACTGCTTGAGATAAGATCCAGTAATCTCAAATCCGCGGTTTATTCCCGCAGGTATGGATTGAATGAATG
>Ga0255419_10312_pt1 | contig 10309 bp, 7 predicted proteins | sample ANMaggSeSYBR02J3_FD_182658 | JGI IMG/M metagenome (GOLD analysis project Ga0255419, IMG submission 182658) | Sediment cell enrichment communities from methane seep in Santa Monica Basin, California, United Staets - ANME aggregate JGI... | ecosystem: Environmental > Aquatic > Marine > Cold seeps >...
AGACAGTCGATCGTGCCGCAGTGGGCGATATCCGAACGAAAATCCGGGATATTCTGGGAGCCTTTTTGTTCAGGGGTGAGGATGTGGATAAGAAAGTGAGTGTACTTTCGGGTGGAGAGCGTTCCCGGCTGGCAATGGCCAGGATGTTGCTTCAACCTTTCAACCTTTTGATTCTTGACGAGCCCACCAACCATCTGGATATGCGATCCAAGGATATTTTGAAAAAGGCTTTGCTTGCTTTTGATGGTACACTTATTGTGGTTTCTCACGACAGGGAGTTTTTGGACGGATTGGTAGATAAAGTTTTTGAGTTCAGGGAGTATAAAGTGAAGGAGCACCTGGGTGGGATCTATGATTTCCTGCAGCGAAGGAAACTTACATCTTTACAGGAGATTGAACGTAAAGAGAAAGCAGTGATTGTTGCCGCACCTCCCAAAAAAAAGAAAAGCACCGAGGCTGCTGAGGTTCAGGATACAGTCAAACCCACAAATAAGGTGCAGTATGAAGAGAAGAAGGTAGAGGAGAAAAAGATCAGAAAGCTTGCCAACCGGGTGAAGGCCTTGGAGCATGAAATTGAGCAAATCGAAGATGAACTCTCAAAAATGGATGAGATGTTAATGAATCCCGACAATATTGAAGGGATGCATGTATATGAGGCTTACGAACAGCTTAAAAAGAAGCATGACGAGACGCTTTCTTCATGGGAAAAGCAGACAGAAATGTATGAAAAGCTTAGGACCAAAAGAAAATAGTTAATTTTAGGAACATGGGAAGGAAGCTAAGATGGTTGATCATTTGTTGTCTCCTGGCCGGCCTGACAGCCGGATGTGCCTCTACAAAAAAAAGCACGGATCAGGGGGCCACTCAGGGGGAGATGGCTTCTCTGTACAATCCAAGCAGACTTTCCCTGCATCCTGATTTCTCAATTTTTCATGAAAGTGAAAATTATTCTTTACTCTATATCCGGGCATATCCATCTGAACTAAGATTCAACGCGACCAATGAGCAGTCGGAATACAGAGCCTTGTTGAGGTTAAAATATGACCTGATCAGCCTGGATGAGGAAGCAGGGGAGGAGGGTATGTTTGTCGATTCAGCCTCGGTGGTATACAAGCTAAAAGAGCGCGAAGAACGGAGCCCTGCTTTTTTTGCATCCCTCAGTATACCAGTCAGGCAGGGCAAACGATATCTGATTAAATTGGAAACAACAGATTTGAACAGGGGGAGCATAGGACTTGAGTATATGTATGTGGATAAAACCAGTCCCATTGGATCCCAGAATTTTAAAGTAGTCTCTTCCTATTCGGGTTATCCCAAATTCATGCGTTTTTTTCTAACGGGAGAGAGGTTTAATGTAGTGTACAGAGACAGGGGTGTGGATTCTATCTATGTGGACTTCTTTAAGCCGGAAAATGAATTGCCGCGTCCCCCCATCACTGCCACTTCCGATTATACCATGAAATATACTCCTGACACGAGCTACGTATTTCCCATGGTCGATACCATAGATTATGACCTTCGCAGGGAAGGTATGTATCTGGTGAAGGTGGATAAGGAGCATGAGCTGGGGCTTACACTTTTTAATTTTGGAGGTTCTTTTCCCGAGGTAAAGAATCCCCGGGAATTGATGGAACCCCTGTTTTACCTCGCAACACTTGCCGAATACAGGGACCTTAGAACACAGCCAAACAGGAAGCTCGCGGTGGATGATTTCTGGTTAAAGCTGGGAAACAGCATAGAAAAATCCAGGGAATTGATCAGGATCTATTATAACCGGGTGGTCTATTCAAATTTGTACTTTTCATCTAATAAGGAGGGATGGAAGACTGACCAGGGTATGATCTTCATTCTTTTTGGACCGCCTTCCAGGATCCAGATGGCAGGCAATGGCGAAAGCTGGTACTACTATGCCAAGCGCAAAAGCAAAGTGGTTGAGTTTAAGTTTGTGCGTGTTCAGGACGCCTTTTCTGATCAGAACATGATATGGCAAAAAACCACCGATTCGCAGATATATTATAACGAAGCCATTCGTTCCTGGAAAAGCGGAAAGGTATATTCAATGGGTAACTGATGGCAAAAAAAGACAATTATATTTTCGGCATTCACGCAGTACTTGAAGCTGCTAATGCCGGGAAGGAACTGGACAAGGTATTGGTAAGAAGGGGAGATGGATCGGATCTGCTTAAGAAACTGCTGGGCGTCCTGGGCAGGATGGAGATTCCTGTTCAGCAGGTCCCGGTAGAAAAACTGAACAGGATTACCGGTAAGAATCACCAGGGGGTGATTGCCTTCCTTTCAGAAATTACCTATGTGGACATTACCTCTCTGCTTCCATCCATTTTTGAAAAGGGAGAAGATCCATTGATTTTGCTACTGGATGGAGTATCTGATGTACGTAATTTTGGAGCCATAGCGCGTAGTGCGGAATGTGCCGGAGTTCATGCCATTGTGATACCAGCATCAGGGAGTGCAGCCATTAATGCCGATGCCATTAAGACCTCTGCAGGAGCTTTACACAGGATAGCTGTATGCAGGCATCGCGATCTGCTGACGGTCATGAGGTTTCTGAAAGAGAGTGGACTCAAATTGTTCGCTGCCACCGAGAAAGCAAGTGATTCAATGCATGCCGTTGATATGACCGGACCTGCAGGATTGATTATGGGGGGTGAAGACACAGGCATCTCTGCCCAATTATTAAAGATTAGTGATTCATGGGTCTCCATTCCCATGCAAGGTAAGATTGCCTCACTGAATGTATCTGTTGCAACGGGGGTTATCTTGTTTGAAATGCTCCGCCAGAGGGGAGTATAATTTCAGATGCCGCTAAGCCAACGGAAGTTGACGGTTAAAACTCTCCTCCAGAGAGATAAAGGTCTCTGTTCTTGAAATCCCACTGATTGCCTGAACCTTATCTACCAATAAGAGCTTCAGGTCTTCGTTGTTCCTGGTATAAATCTTAATGAAGATAGAGTAGCCCCCAGTGATATAATGACACTGTGTGATTTCAGGGATTTGCTTCAGCTGCTCTACCACGTCAGGATAGAGATGTGCACTGTCCAGGAAGATGCCCACATAGGCACAGGTATTAAAACCAATCTTTTTCGGATTGATACTAAACTCTGATCCGGTGATTACACCCATCTTTGAAAGGCGCTGGATCCGCTGATGAATGGCTGCTCCCGACACCTTACACTCCCTGGCAACTTCCAGATAAGGGATGCGAGCATTTTTTGTAATCAGGGTGAGAATCTTTCGGTCAAGTTCGTCAATATGGTGTGTGTCATCCATGTGGCAGCGAATTTATAATTTGTTATGAATTTCCAAATGTAGTTACAATTTGAAAGAAGTTCGCAATCCACAGTGTGATTTTAAACATATTATTGCCACAAATCCTTACAAATGAAATTATTCTGCAAGCTTTTGAAAGTCGCTTCCGGTTGGATTCTGGAATACGTTTAGATCAAATTCGGGCAAGATAGCCAGGGTATGGTCGAAGATATCTGCCTGGATCGCTTCATAATTAGCCCAGGCCTGATCCTTACTGAAAACATAGATTTCAACAGGCAGGCCTTTTTCTGTAGGTTGCAGATGCCTGACCAGGAAGGTCATCTCCTTACTGATCATGGGGTGGTTTTGCAGGTACTCCTCCATGTATTTCCGGAAGGTCCCCAGGTTGGTCATTTTTCTCCCGTTGGTAACAGTGCCATCCTCAAGATTAAGTGATTTGTTGTAATCAGATAACTCTTTCTGCTTGTTGTTTATATAGTCCTTCAACAGGTGAAATTTCCCAAGTCTTTCTATTTGCTCATCGTCCAGGAAGGCAACGCTATTCATGTCAATGTTGATGGATCGTTTGATTCTTCTTCCACCAGACTCTTCCATCCCTTTCCAGTTATTAAAGGATTCTGATACAAGGGCATAGGTGGGAATGGTGGCAATGGTCTTGTCCCAGTTCTGTACTTTGACCGTATTAAGACTGATATCGATCACATCACCATCGGCATTGTATTTGGGCATGGAGATCCAGTCGCCCACATTGACCATCTTATTAGCCGATAACTGGATACTGGCCACAAATCCCAGGATGGTGTCCTTGAATACCAGTATCAGGACTGCAGCCATGGCTCCAAGACCGGCCATCAGAGCCGTTGGTGTTTTCTCACTAAAGATTGAAATGATCAGGATAATGGCTGCGAAATAGAAGACAATCTTCATAACCTGCACGTATCCTTTGATGTTTCTGCCCTGGGAGATGGGAAGCTTCATGTAAATCTCATGCATGGCATTCAGTAAGGCGTCTATAACCAACAGCACCACCAGCACCATGTATGCCTGGGTGATATTACCCAGGAACTCAACCAGCTTTTCAGCGTCAAATATATACTGAAGTGCATAGAAAACAATCGCGGCTGGTGCCAGGTGAGCCAGGCGATTAAATACTTTCTGCTTTACAAAAACATCATCCCAGTCATTCTTTGACTTTTTCGCCAGCCTGGTGATGGTGGTAATGATAATCCTCTTTACAATAAAATCTGCCAGGATAGCCAGGAGTATGGTAACTACAATGATTGTAGCATTTTCGATAAAGACCAGCATTCCGTCTGATAGTCCGGTGCCGGATAGTAGCGTCTGGTACCAGTTAATTAATTTTTCAATCATTGGGATTGTTTTTTAATTTAAGGCATTAAGAACACACTAAAATATCAATATTAAGTCAGGAATAGAACTTATATTGCGATGATTATTTCCAGATAATGAAGGCTATGAAATACAGATTTTTTTTTATTCTGATCCTTGGCATGCTGATGGCTTCCCAAGCTGCCCATACCCAGGTGTTTGAGGAACTATTTGACCAGGGTGTAATGCGAATCGACCTGGTATTTTCCGGAACAGCTGAAGAGACCAGCTACGCCCTTTCAGGAGTGAAGAAAGAGCAGTTCTATAGCGGACCAAGAAGCAATCTGATCGATTCTTTCGATTATGGTGATCACAAATTTGTAGTAAAAGATAAGTCCAGTGGCGAGGTGATTTTCAGTCAAAGCTATTGTACACTGTTTCGCGAGTGGCAGACCACCGGTGAGTCACAGACCCTAAGAAGAGCCTATCCTCATGTACTCAGGTTTCCCTGGCCCCTGGCCCCTGTGGTAGTGGAGATCCATGATCGCAGCAGCAAAGGTGCATTCGACAAGAGCTGGTCAGGAAGCTTTGATCCGGCATCTATCTACTCGGACCCCGGGAATCCCTATGAATTTGAATCGGTCGATCTGGAGATTAATGGCAGTGTGGAAGAGAAGGTGGATATTCTATTTCTTGCAGAAGGGTATACCGCAGAGGAGATGGATAAATTCATGGAAGATGCAAAGCGTTCGGCCGGGTATATCTTTTCGGAGGAGCCATTCCAAAGTAACAGGAAGCAATTTAATACCAGGGCTGTCTTATCGGCAAGCCGGGATTCAGGTACTGATATTCCTGGCGAGGGTATCTGGAAAAATACGGTAGTGAACTCCAGCTTCTATACTTTTGGTATAGAGCGTTATATGACCACCATGGATTACAAATCGGTATGCGATGTGGCGGCATGTGCCCCTTACGATCAGATCTATATTCTGGTAAATACTGATAAATACGGGGGTGGAGGCATCTACAACCATTACAGTATTTCTGCTGCTGATAACCTCCAATCGAGGGCCGTAGTGATCCATGAGTTCGGACATGCTTTTGGTGGACTTGCAGATGAATATTTCAATTCGGCTGTAGCCTATAACGATTACTTTCCCCTGGATGTGGAACCATGGAATCCCAATCTTACCACCCTGGTTGATTTTGATTCCAAATGGAAGCATATGATGGCCGAAGAAACCCCGGTTCCAACACCAGCAGAGGAGGCGAACAGAGAAGTGGTAGGCGTCTATGAAGGAGGTGGTTATGTGGCCAAGGGAGTGTTCCGGCCAATGATCGATTGCCGGATGCATACCAACGATGCGGCCTTCTGCCCGGTCTGCTCAGCAGCCCTTCTGAAGATGATGGCTCGTGTGTCTGGATTATAGCACCTTACTTTTTATTGACTTAGCTAATCGGAGGAATGACTTAATACTTATATTTGTCGTTCATCAAAATGCAACCCACTTTCAGTGAAAAGGCTGTCGGATGAAGAAATATTAGCCGGATTAAGAAAACGGGACAACCGTATTCTGCAGTATATATACAAGAACAGCTATACTCCGGTTAAGCAGCTGATCCTAAATAATGCTGGGTCTGAAACAGATGCGGAGGACATTTTTCAGGAGGCTTTGATCGTGGTATTCAAAAAGTTGCGTGATGCCCCTGATTTTGAACTCGAAGCTTCATTTTCAACCTATATCTATTCCATTGCCCGCCTGCTCTGGCTAAAACATCTCCGGCATATCAAAAAGATTGAGATCGATCCGCTTAACCGGGATATGGAGGATCGGATCGAATTTGAAGAGCCTTCACCCGTCGAGGACAATGATCTGCGAATGGCCATTTATCAGCGTACCCTGCTTAAGATCCCTGAAGATTGCCAGAAAATTCTTCAACTAACGGCTCAGGACCTCAGCTCTTCGGAAATTGCTGAGCAGCTGGGTTTCCGAAGCGAGGGGTATGTGCGAAAGCGCCGCCATTTCTGCAAGGAGTACCTGATTAATAGGATCAAAGATGATTCGGATTACCAGGCCATGTTTAGTGATTAATCTAAAACATTAAAAGGCTGAACCCATGCGGGCCCAGCCTTTTTCAATCTATGGTCTTTATGATGGACTGCCTTTCGCGGTTAACGATCAGGCGGGTGACATCGGGTCTGGAGTAGTGACCCGAAACGTCCAGGTTCTGGCGTTCTTCCAATACCCGGTTGAAGTCGATACTGGCAGTAAAAAGGCCTTCTTTTCCGACTACAGGTTCAAGAACCCATTCCCCATCAGGACCTGCAATACAGGAACCGCCATCGGTAAGCGGATCCACGGCATCCTTGATAATTTCATCCCTGTAAGGAGTATCAGCCGGGAAATCCTTTACGGACATCAATCCTCCCACCGAAACTACAAAGGAGCGGGCCTCTTTGGCGATGTACTGAGAAATATCCTCCGTGTTTCTTTTGGATCCTGGCCAGACCGCCACATGCAGGTCCTCACCCATTCCATAGAGTGAGGCCCTGGCCAGGGGAAGCCAGTTTTCCCAGCAGTTGAGTCCGCCGACTGTAAACTCCTTCAGTGGATGTACCTGGAGTCCATGCCCATCTCCTTGCGACCAGGTAAGCCGCTCTTCATAGGTTGGCTGCAGCTTCCGGTGAACCGATTTTATTTCACCCAGCTTATTGATATACACCAGTGAGCAATAGATGCTGTGGCCTCCCCTGTTTTTAGCCCGCTCGATTATCCCCACATAGGCTGACACCTTATTTTGCTTTGCCGCTTCACAAAGCATATCAAGATCACCGGCCTCAATCTGAACTGAATTTCGAACATAGTGTGCATGGATCTCTTTCTGCATCTTCGAGTTAAAATCGGTCCCATGGGTCAGGCCCAGCCAGAAGGGGTAGCCAGGCAGCAGCCCTTCACCGAATACAACCAGGTCACAGCCTTTGGATCCGGCTTCCTCAATGTATGTCCGGATTTTTTCTCGTGTGAGCTCCTTATTTAGCCAAATGGGTGCGATCTGTGCCAGGCCAATGCTTAGAATATTCGTGCTCATAGTATCTGAAATAATTCTGATTCATCAGAAAGTTAGAAATAAGTCCTTCAGACTACCGCAATAGCTTCACGATCTCCGGTATTGCAGGAAGATCAATATCCCAACAAATACTACGATCACGATCAACCAGTAGGCAAAGCCCGATTTCTGATATATGGGACTGCCATCACCCAGCACCACAAATCCTGACCAGAAGTATGGATTGGCAGTCAGGTCGTCGGCAGTTTCCAGGTAGGCAATTTTTGCAAGACGCATGGCTTCCTGCTTGCTCTTTCCTCTCTTCAGATACTTATAGAAAGAGGTCATCAGTTCCGAGCTGGATTTATCTGTCACCTGCCAGAGCGTCATGATGATCGAAGGACAACCAGCATAAATAAAGCCCCTTGCAAGGCTCATCATTCCTTCTCCCTTTTGCATTTTTCCGAATCCACTGTTGCAGGAACTCAGTACCGCCATCTGGGCATTTAGCTTCATGTTGTAGATCTCATAGGCATAAAGCTTATTGTCCTCGATGGTGTCGCTATTGTCAACATTTGTAAAAGCCAGCATGGAATAAAGCGGTGCATCATCTTTCATCATGGTATGCATGGCCAGATGTAGAACATTATAATCGGCGGCATATTTCTTAAAATTCGCCTCAGTGGCCTGCTCATTAATAAATACACGTGACGGAACGGTTTCGTTGATGCTTTGTACCTCAATAAGCGTACCCACCAGCGGGAAAAGATATTCCGTCTTTTCTTTGATCTGGCGGAACTGGGCAGTATCCATATGGTCGAGTGGATTTGTATACAAAGGAGCAAAGGCAAGAACCTTGTCTTCTGTAGATTTGGATTTGTATCGCTCGCTAAACAGGAGTGTTGAGGAGTGGGAGTAGCCTATTGAGAAATCCCTGATCAAATAGGGCAGATCCATGTAGTTGATATATTCCGTATCGGTTTCCCTGGTGATCAGACCTTCAAAAGGAATATAGGTAATGGCCCCGTCTGGTACAATTGTAAAGTTTTTCCTCTCGGTATATGCCAGGCAGGGCTCTATTAAGATCTTATAGAACTTATTACCCAGAGTAACAAACCTTCGATAATTTTTGTGAACCCCGCTACTGAAGTTCTGATTGTTCAGAAGCATATAGTATTCCAGGCATTCATCGGCAAACTCCAGTCCAATTTCCTGCGAAAATACATTGATTCCCTTTCTGTCTATCACATAGGTAATCAGTAATGTATCGGATAAAACATATTCAATCAGGGCATCCCGGTAGGCAAGTTTATCCTGAACCTCCTTAAGTGTCACAAATTTTGGATTGTATTTCAGTTCGTAGTAGTTGGCATAATTTTGTTCGATCGCCTGTCTCAGAGACTCATAGTCATCATTCAGATGAAACAGGGTTTTTTCAAACAAGGCGATACTGGAGCTGTCCGGGTCCGAAGAAATTTGCTCCTTATACAGGAGCTCTTCATAGGCCTGTATCTCTCCCATAAAGCGTTTTTCTTTCTGCTTGATACTTTCGGGAAGATCGGAGAACTGCATGGCTTCCATATCCTTGATCTCACTGTAGAGGGCGAAGGACTTGCTGGTCTCGGCAAACTCAAAGGATTGTTCCAGGTAGGTAAATTCTCCTGTCAGATCATGCAGCATTTTCCCAACATATATGGCCTCAGTATAAACCTCCAGGATCCGGGAAGTGGCAAATATTCTGCTATCCTCATCGCTCATGGCCAGCTTCATATGATTCAGGGTTTCAATGGTCTTTTGATAGGCCTCATAGCACTTGACCAGATCCTCAAAGGCATTGGACCCATTGAAGATCTCAAAAAGGATCCTGCTTTTTAATACATAGAGATCAGGAAGTGCGGTAGATAATTCATTTGTTTTAAAATCCGTTGAATTCTTAATTGATATATTGTTAATGAACGCATCCAGTTCCGCAATGCTGTTATTTACGGTCCAGAGCGCTCTTTCCAGGTTTCCCTGTAGGTAGTGTACGCCGGCCGCACGAAAAGATATATCCGTACTGTAAACTATCTTTGATTTAGTTGCGCGGGCATCTAAGGACTCAATAAAAATATAGGCTTTGTCACATTCTTTTAATGCCTTATCATAGTCCCCATATAACATATGGAATTCAATCACATCATAGTAGTAGTTTAAAATTTCTCTGGGATACTCTTTTAACTCGGATTTATACCTCAAATCATTCGCTGCTTTCAAAAATTGTTCCACAGCCAGATCATATTCGCCCATCTGTGAATACAAGGAGCCATTGGTGGTACGAATTCGAAATGCAATAAGGGGACTAACATTTAAATTATTAAGATTAATCAGTGAGAGTTTTTCCTCAGCCAGCTCGTATTCTTCAAGTTCAAGCAACAACTCCACATAGTTGGAGTAAACAAAGGCAAAATCATATTCATTCTGGTATCCATTCCTGATATAGAAATCCAGGGCGTATTCGTAATACTCCTTGGTCCGGTAGTAATCTTCCTGAACCCGGTAGATATTCCCCTTATTATGATAGATGGTTCCAAAGTAAATATTTGTCGTATCGGTCCTGGTTAATATTTTTTCAGCCTCATTGAGATGCTTCAGGGCCTCAGCATTA
>Ga0255419_10323_pt1 | contig 10297 bp, 8 predicted proteins | sample ANMaggSeSYBR02J3_FD_182658 | JGI IMG/M metagenome (GOLD analysis project Ga0255419, IMG submission 182658) | Sediment cell enrichment communities from methane seep in Santa Monica Basin, California, United Staets - ANME aggregate JGI... | ecosystem: Environmental > Aquatic > Marine > Cold seeps >...
GATCAAGTGCTCTCCCTGCCATGAAATCGATAAGTTCTTCCATTGTGGTTGGTCGATTATAGAATCCCGGGCACGCAGGTAACAAAATTGCGCCTGCATTATGTGCTCTTAGCATGTTCTCTATGTGTATTCCGCTAAGGGGGGTTTCACGTGTCATCAGTATCAGTTTACGCCTTTCCTTAAGGCAAACATCTGCAGTACGTGCTATCAGGTTATCAGATGTTCCATTTGCCACGGATGCCAGTGTTTTCATGCTGCAGGGGGCAATTATCATCCCTTCGAAAGGGTGGGATCCACTTGCTATGGGTGCTGTAAAATCCTTCTCATCGTAAACTGCAGTGGCCATATCCTCGATATCTTCCGGGGTGTAGTCGGTTTCCACTGCGAGTATCTTCTTTGCTGCTTCTGTGAGGACCAGGTGGGTATCAATATCCATTTCAGAAAGGACTTCCAGAAGACGAATGCCATACTGTGCACCGGATGCTCCACTTATGCCGATAACTATCTCCATTGTTATATCTCCTTCAGTGATGTTATAAGATCATTAATAAGCTCATCAGCCTTTGAAAGCACTTCCCTTATCTCCTTCTCGGTTATGTCCGGAAAATGTATCCCTGCAGTAAGGATGGTTGTGTTATGGGTGGCAGAAGTTATCTTCCTTGCTGCATCAAGTGCAATAGCATCATCTCTGTGGGATGGCAATGTGATAACTGAAGAGGATGCATGTCCGTGTGTATTGTCATAGTACCCAACAGCAACTGCACCCACATGTCCATCTCCTCCTGTGAGTGTCACAATGATGTCGTCCCCGAGATTCCTATGTTCCAGTACAAGTTCTCCCCGACTTGTTAGTTTTGTTATTGTTGGCAAAATTCATCCCTCAATGTCACTAAAACGATATTGTGTAGTTTCTTTTTTAGCACCGAAGAATTCACGTGCAGCTTTACCCACAGCATCTCTATGCTCTTTTAAAGTGTAAACTCCCATCTTCCAATTGTCAAAATGTGCTTTTTCAAGGGTTGCAACGATATTGGATGCCTCATCAAGACGCATCATCTTCCCGTTCATCTTGATCAATGCTTTCATTTCTGCAATTTCCGGCTTTTTCGGAATATCTATCAGTATCTCTCGACTGTCTATACCGACCATATCCGCTATCTCTGCTTCTGCTCTCCCCACCTTTCCTCGATAGCGCATAACTCCTTCTTCCACTTCATCGTGGCCTACATGAAGGGCACGTTTGTAGAGCCTTCTCTCGTCAAGCCTTTTGGCAAGCTCTCCTGCGTAATCGTCATCTGCTCTCATCAATTCAAATAAGGTGTCATCTTCCATCCTTCTTAATTTGAAAGGGTCCAGGGTGCCTTTGTCAATAAGGTGCTTAACTGCCCTTGTGAACATCGTCTCGGCTATCCTTGATACGTGATGATAATAAACAGTGGGGTGCATCAGAAATCGTGATACTAAAAGGGATTCAGCAGCTTTCAGGCCGCCTGAGTTGACAACAAGTTTGTTCTCGTAGAACTTCATCTCATGTATGAGGCGAACATAGTCCACAAGCCCGAAGGCCACGCCAGTATAATGTGCATCCCTCACAAGGTAGTCCATGCGGTCAACATCTATCTCACTATTGACTATCTTCCCAAGGTCGGTCTCACCTTTTATGTGGGCTGCGATCGTCATTGGATCTAAGCCGTTATCCTGCAATATCTCAGCTATCTCTCCTTTCCTGAGGATAGGTTTGACATCTTCATGTTGTTCTCTGGTATACTGTTTGATCAGGCTCTCAGTTACGTGTGAAAGAGGTCCATGTCCGATGTCGTGAAGGAATGCTGCTGCACGAAGCTCCTCCTTTTCTTCATTTTCGATGGAATCGATCTGTGAGGTTAGCATGGTAGCAAGGTGCATTACTCCCAGGGAATGTTCAAAACGCGTATGGTTCGCTCCGGGGTACACTAGATTCGAGAGTCCTAGTTGCTTTATTCTTCTTAATCGCTGTACTTGAGGGGTGTCTATCAGCGGCAAGATAAGTTCGTCCAGTTCTATATAGCCGTGTACCGGATCCCGGATAACCTTCATACCCTTTAAATAGACCTCATTATATAATCATGTTCCGTTAATGGATAATACTGAGGTTATATTATATGATCATATTTTCAGGTGGAACTGGTACTCCTAAGTTGCTCGATGGGCTAAGGCACATTGTTCCGGAAGATGAATTGACCGTTGTTGTGAACACTGCTGAAGATGTATGGGTATCAGGAAACCTGATCACTCCTGATATAGATACTATTCTCTATCTCTTGTCTGGCCGAATAGATCGGGATAAATGGTGGGGTGTGAAGGATGATACTTTCCAAACCCATGGAGCTATGAAAGAACTTGGTCATTATGAAGATATGATGATAGGTGATCTCGATCGGGCCACTCACATCATGAGGTCGGAGCTATTGAGGCAGGGAATGTCTCTGTCAGGTTCTATACAAGAACTGCTTTCTGTATATGGGATAAATGTAAATGTGCTTCCAATGTCTGATGATCCTGTGCGTACCATGGTAGAGACGCCTTCTGGTAATATCCATTTCCAGGATTTTTGGGTAAAACAACATGGTGAACCGGAAGTTCTGGCCGTGGAACAGGAAGGCATTGAGGGGGCGTCGATATGTCCGCTGGTGCTTGAAGCGCTTGAGGGGGATGATGAGGTTCTGATAGGCCCAAGCAATCCTATTACAAGCATAGGTCCGATCATTTCCCTTCCGGGTATGTCCAAGATCCTTCGTAAGAAAAAAGTGGTTGCCGTAAGCCCTATCATTGGAAATGAAGCAGTTAGCGGCCCAGCGGGTAAGCTTATGGGTGCTCGTGGATTTGAGGTATCCTCAAGAGGTATTGCCGAGTGCTATGGTGAATTTCTTGATGTCCTTGTACTCGATGATCGTGATACTGCTTCCTCTGAGCAGTTTCAAAATATGGGGTTAGGTGTCGTTTTTACAAATACGCTCATGAGGTCTCCTGAAATAAGTAAAGAACTATCAAAAGAGATCCTCTCCATTTTTGCGAAGATGTAAGTTGAAAATATGTTATTTTCAATTTGAACGATCGTTAAAAAAAGCATCAATAGAATGTTTATTGAATGAAGGTGATATGAGCGGGTTGGGGAGTGGGGGTACTTGAAAAGAATTAGTTTCCCGCTCATCTAATTGCAAGGACTCTTTACTTGTATATACAGGTTGCGCCTTAAAATCAGAGAATTTGTTAATTTATTGCCGAAGTCATCCATTTGATCAATAGACCAGGTCATTACTTTTCTCAACATGACCTTGTCTTCAATTTGGACAAAAAAATTCCTGCAATATTTATAAAGATATTCATATTGTTGTTGGCCTTGGATATTTTCTCTATCAAATGAGGATTCGTATGGTCTCTGTATAAGTGGTGGGATGTGGGGCTGATATTTTCCGGATCCCTCGGATAAATTCATCATAATGGCTGTATAATGAGGTACGATCGAGTTCGTCTCATTTCTATCTATGCCAGATTTTTACAATAACTGTATTCTGTATATGAAATAACTGTAACTGTGTCATCCTTTCTATGATCTCGATACCTTCCAATTATCTTCATTTACATGTCCTTTGGATATGTGCCAGGAGTGCTGGCAGTCGGGTGGGAATGCATTGAGAAGGCTTCGATTGTACGTTGTTGTTTGAATTGCTTGGGTGCGAGAATAGGTTTCTGATAGGTCTTGGACCTATCAATAGGTATCCTGTCCATTTTTGCGAAAATGTAAGTTAAAAATATGTTATCTTCAATTTGAACGATAGTTAAAAAAAGCATCAATAGAATGTTTATTGAATGAAAATGATATGAGCGGGCTGGGGAGTGGGGGGTACTTGAAAAGAATTAGTTACCCGCTCATCTAATTTCAATAACTCCTTACTTGTATATACACTTTACGTCTTAATGCCCATGAGTTTACTACTTATTTTGGCAAATCTATAAATTTAGTGCATAATCCAAGTCCCTATTTTGCTTAACACTAATTTTGTTCTCAATTTGATAAAATTGCTTCGACCTGATCTAATTTTATTGCACGTCGGGCAGGGCATGTCTCAGTCAGGTTCCATACAATAACTGCTTTCTGTATATCAGGGGCATATAAATGTGCTTCCAATGTCTAATGATCCTGCCAGTATCATGGTCAAACTCCTCTTCTGGTACTATCCATTTCCTGGATCTTTGGATAAAAAAGACGGTGTTTCAGAAGTGCTGGCCGTCGAACATGAATGTATTGAAGAAGCTTCGATATATCCGCTGGTGCTTGATTCGCTTAATAGCAATGATGGGTTCTGATGGACTCGAACAACTCTATTACGTGCATAGGTACAATTGTTTCCTTTTCGGGTATGCCCAAGATTCTCCGAAAGAGGTCCTCTCTATTTTTGCGAACATGGGGGTTGAAAATATGTTATTTTCAATTTAACAATTGTTAAAAAAAGCATCAATAAGATGTTTGTTAGATGAAAATGATATGAGCGGGTTGGGGAGTGGGGGGTACTTGAAAAGAATTAGTTACCCGCTCATCTAATTTCAAGAACTACTTACTTGTATATACACGTTACGCCTTAAATCCTAATATTTTAATAATTTTTTAGCAAAAGTATAAATTTAGTAAATAAGTAACACAACTATTTTCCCAACAATAACTTTGTTCTCAATTCGATGAAATCGCTTCGACCGGATCCAGGCCTGCTGCACGTTGAGCAGGGTAGACTCCTGCGATCAGGTTAAGTAAAAAAACTCCTACAACTGTTATAAAGATATCCATACTGTTGATTATCACGGGGATCCTCTCTATTCCATAGAAATCCGCGGGGACGCTATAGCTTCCTATCATCAGGGCTATAATTATTCCCGATACTGATCCGATGATCGCACCTATCAATCCCAGTATTCCACTTTCAAGGATGAATATCCTGCGTATCGTGGATGCCGGTGTACCCATTGCCATAAGTATGCCTATTTCTCCTACCTTTTCCATAACGGTCATGTTCAATGTGCTTACAACGCCAAAAGAAGCTATCAGAAGGATAAGTCCCAACATTATGTTATTGGATGTTGTTTCAATGGCTATGGTCTGTAGTATTTCCGGGTTTGTCTGGGTCCAACCCTGTGCATCATACCCCATGTCCTTGATCTTACCTGCGATCTCCTGATCCTTATTGTAGTCCGATATCCTTATGTTTATCAGATTGATGGCATCTCCTGAATCGTAAAACTGCTGTGCGGTCCTGATGGATGTGTATGTGATCAGGTCATCTGCAGGACTGGCGGTGTCAAATATTCCTATGACCTCAAATGAAGTTAGGGTTGCAGTGGGAAAAGAGACGGATATGTCATCACCAACCCTTACTTCCAGGTCTTCGGCAAGACCATCGCCTATTATGATCGTGTTCTTGGTATGTTCAAGGGTGTAGAAATTTCCTTCGACCATATCTTGTGATATATGGGATACCCTCTCTTCCTTTTCAGGATATGCTCCCATTATAATTCCATTAAGCGTTTTATCCTTGTATCGAAATGAGGCTTCTCCTTGCAGCAAGGGGGATGCAGCTTTCACTCCTTCAATATCTTCGATCTCTGGTAAGATGCTATTATAAAAATGGATGTAGTCTTCTCCTTCGTTAGGTGAAACGACTACATGTGGGAGTTTTTCAACAGTGACCTCATATATCTCTTCTGTGAAACCTGCTATGAATGCATTTGATACCACCAGTATCATTACTGCAATCCCAATTGCACTGATGGATATGAGGGATTGCCTCCTCCTGCTCTTTAAATGTCTCAGTGCAATGAATACTTCATATCTCATATAACCACTTTTTCAAAAGTGTTTCCTGCGGAGAACTATGGCTCCTGCGGAGATTGCTGCCAAAGCGGTCGTGATCAAGAATGAGGGCGTGCTGTTCCCATCATTCGTTCCTTCCGTTATATCATTGGAAAATACAGTTGCTTTCTCGACATCGATCATTGTTTCCTGTATGTCAAGGATATCTCCATCGTTTCCGATGATCTCTATCGCCAGTTTGTACCTGCCTTCAGTAAGGCGTTTCTTCCAGATGGTCTCTACGGTCTCATCATCTTCAGTAAGGAGGATGGGTGATCTCATGATCGCAGATTCCATTATATCGTCGCTGTTCTCATTGTAAACTGTGAAACGAACATATCCATCAAAAGGTACCTGTGAATTTCCGGCAATTGTGGCACTGGCACCAATCTCATCCTTATATATGTCAGTGATCTCTGCATCATCCATTGATGTGAACGCATCTGTGGCCACAATTATGGATCCTGGATCTGAGATGTGCACTTTCACACGCCCGGTATATTCTTTGTTATTTGCCAGAAGGGTGTTCCATCTTTTGTTCACCGTTAAAGGATTTGTATGGATAGGGATCTTTTCATCCTTTGTAAAATAGATGATATCATTTCCTTCCACTAGCATATATTCGACATCCACCAGGCTCGCATCCGTTGGTTTGATCACTGCGCTGACACCTTCGGAATTGGCGATCATGCCTTCAAAAATGACATCCGGTAGGATCTGTCTGCCGTGAATGAACTCATATTCAGTGGAGTCCAGCTCATCCGTTCCACTGAGGAGCTGTGCATTTATCTTATATGCTCCGTCCGGGGTGCTGGTGGTATGCCATTGGGTGAATTTAATGATGTTAGAGTTCGCTTCTATGATGTCAATGGGTATCGTTGCCTCGTCAATGATCCTGTCTTTCTGTAAAAGCTGTACTTCCAGTGTAAGGTCTTTAACGGTTCCTGAAGAGGTTATTGTTATGTCACAGGAGTCAATGTCGCTATATATCTCCTGAATGAACGTACTACTGTCCGCAGCCGATGCACCTGCGGTCGTCAATGTAAAAAATATTGTTAGCAAACATATGATCGGTATGACCCTTCTACACTTCATGGCATTTCCTCTTCGTAGCTAATAAAAAGTTGCTCTTAATTGTATTTATAAAGTATCCATGTGGCGTTCCATGCGTTTTTCAGGAGATGGTCCTATAGATGGATGTGTTCTTTTCACCTCATGTGTCCCTTGGTGATTATATTAGGTTTGTAGAAAAACCAATGTCGGATAGCTTCAAACTGATCCGTAGTTTAAGGTATTGATATATAGGAAAGGGTCATTTCTGTTATATAGGAGATATATTACAATGACACGATATACAGGTATGGGCATTCTCGTACTGATAACAATTGTTGCAGTCACGATGGCAGCATTTTCCATGGGTTGTACTGATACCGATGAACCTCTGGATGTTGATGATACGATTGTTTCAGGGACCGTCTTTTCTGAAGAAGCCAACAGTAGTGAGATATCACTTAAGGTGGGTGAGCGTATAGTTCTGAAGCTCAATGAGAACCCAACCACAGGTTATTCGTGGGACCTTTCTATTCCCGAAGGCATTGTGCTGGTAAAAGATGAGTTCGTGGGTCCGGATGAGCCTATGCCGGGTGCTGGCGGTTTTCATGAATGGACGCTTGAAGCTGTATCCGGGGGCAATCATCAGATAAACGCCATTTACAAGAGACCTTGGGAGGATGTGACCGGCGAAGAGGATACGTTCAGTATGGATGTGGTCGTTCTGGCTGATACGCTCGCATCCGATGACAATGTTATGGAATATGTTGTTGGTACTGCTGTTGTGGATGATGTTCAGATAATGGTCATGGAGTCATTCCCTCTTCAGATCAGTGTGACCGTAATTGGGAATCTGCCCGATGGCTGTACTACCATTGATGAGGAAAACATTGAGGTCGTTAATACTGGAAATGTCTTTGATATTGCATTGAAGACCAAAAGACCAAAGGACCTGGTATGTACTGATGCACTCGTTCCTTTTGAAGTGAACATCCCTCTGGATGTTTATGGGCTTGAAAAGGGCGTTTATACCGTAAATGTGAACGGTGTTACTGATACATTTGAGTTCACCGTTGACAATGTGATGGAATGAGGTTCTTAAGAACCTCTTTAATCCCTCTTTTCTTCATTCTCTTCTTCTTCAGGGAACATTCCAAGACGTACTCTTATGAAGTTGTACATTTCCTGTGCGATGTCTATGCCACAACAGCTCTCCACGCCTTCGAATCCTGGTGAGGAATTCGCTTCACATACCTTGAAGTGTTCTCCATCGAAAAGCAGGTCAATTCCTGCAATTTCAAGACCGAATACATTTGCAGTTTCGGTAGCCAGCCATTCTATCTCAGGTGTCATTTCAAAGGACCTTACCATTCCTCCTCTTGAGAAATTAGCTTTGAAATCTCCTTCCTTTGCTACTCTTTCCATGCAGGCTACGGCACGTCCTCCAATGATTATGACTCGAAGGTCCCGTCCCATACTGGTACTTACGAATTCCTGCAGGATGAAATTGACGTTGCTCTTTGTTGAACGTATCAGTTCCATCAGGTCGATAAAGTTGGATCTGCTTCCTGAAAGGAAAACTCCACTCCCCATTGAACCTGATAGGGCTTTTACGACCAACGGAAATCCAAATTGATCTTCAACAAGGTTGACATCGATGGGATGTTTCGCGAGCATCGTTTTCGGGAACGCAATGTCCGCTTTGGCGAGTATCTGGTGGGAATAAAGCTTGTCCTTGACCGTTTCAATGCTCTGGGAAGAGTTGAATGTGTGAACTCCAAGACTTTCCAGATGTCTTATGATCGCCAGGGCGTAGTATGAGGTTTCCGCTCCCATTCTGGGTAAGAGGAAATCTGGAAGGGGGACGGTCTCTCCATCCAAAAGGATGCTCTTTCGGTCATCCCTTGTGACGATGAGCTCGAATTGTTCTGGTGTTAATACCTTCATCTCGATGTTGTTCTCTTCAGCAACTTCAAGAAGCCGGTTTATTTCATAGGTTTCCGGCTTCAATTCCAGCTCGGAATGCTTGTATAAGATCCATCCTTTCATTTTTCATCCCTCGTTTTAATGCGGGAATATCCTTTGAGGATATAAGGAATTTGGATGGATGGTGTCTGATTTTGTTAAAGGACAAATGCAAGGCTCAGGAGTTTGAACATCTTGTCCTCTTTTTTGTAACTATTCAGTACTATAGGATATGCCTAAGTTTCCGCATTACCTTCTCGATAAACTCAATGCCATTATTTACATAATGATACTATCAATAAGTTTTTGAGACAAATTCATTAGGCGTGAATATATTCTTGCCATCTATGAATTAGGCCCTGAAGCAGTAATTATTCTTATCCAGCAACTTGAATGGGGAATTCTGATACTGGAGGAGCGTCTAGATAAAAAAGTCAAAATAGCAATAAGACACTCTCAACTGATGGTCTTGTCGACGATTTGCTTTGATTTCCAGTGGAAATCTGGGCAATACAAAAATATAAAGATCTTAAAAAATTTGCAAAATTAAAATGATACATTCCGGATATCCGGAATGAACACTTATTCTTCTTCAGAGGGTGTTGGTATCTCAACTATCTCGGCATCCACGGCATTGCTCTTGACAGACTTTATACCATTCATGCAGCCTGCTTTGGTCGCATAGCCCTGACCTATTGCTACGATCTCTCCATTCTTTGCTTTGAGTCTGAACCTGTATTTTCCACTCTTGTCAGTATATACTTCAAATTTTGGCATATTCTCCCCCTTTTCAGTAAAACGATCTGTTTACAATGTGCTACACATCAGCAAAACGCTGATCCGTTACTCCCATTAAATTCTTGTGCGGTTTGGCTTAAATACTTTTCGTCCAGAAAGGGTGTGGGACAAAATAAGCAAAAACATCGTTTTTTTTAACCCTGAAAATGAACGTTATCAGAAACTAATTGTAGATATAAGTTCATTACTTTTCATGGGAAAACTCAAAGATGTGGCTGTACAAACCATTAAAAGATGGAACGCTGACGATGGTACCTCTTTCAGTGCAGCTCTCTCATTTTATTTAATACTCAGTCTTCCTTCCTTACTTTTATTTTCATTATCCCTGGGTGGAATGTTCCTGAAAGTGGAACGACTCCAGTCAACAATTATCGATTACGTTTCACCTTTTGCAGATGAAGAAATTATAAATTCATTAAACCTGCTCTTCCATCAATTACCGGAAACAAGTTCCCTAACCTTTGGATTGATAATCAGTTTTTTACTTTTCCTTTGGAGTGCTGGCAACATCTTCTTGCAGTTCCAGAAAACGATCGATCATATGTGGGGAGTCTTGGATTCTAAAAAAGGATGGGGTCAAAGATTGTTCAAGAAACGTATCTC
>Ga0255419_10326_pt1 | contig 10234 bp, 9 predicted proteins | sample ANMaggSeSYBR02J3_FD_182658 | JGI IMG/M metagenome (GOLD analysis project Ga0255419, IMG submission 182658) | Sediment cell enrichment communities from methane seep in Santa Monica Basin, California, United Staets - ANME aggregate JGI... | ecosystem: Environmental > Aquatic > Marine > Cold seeps >...
GTTATCAACGGGTCTGAGCCGATCGTGAGCGGCCAAGACGGCCGAAATGCCCTTAAAACCGCTCTTGACATTATTGACCAGATTGAAAGAGGCTACAAAAATTTTCAGCCCATCTCCTGATTCAAGAGAACACAAATTAGTTGTCATCGTGGCCGGTGAGGCCTCAGCCGATTTACATGGTTCAAACCTTGTGAAGGCCATGAAGCATCTGGATCCCGACATCAAATTCCGGGGCATCGGCGGAAAAAAAATGGAGCGAGCAGGAGTCAAGCTTCTCTTCTCCTCTTCAGATATGGCTGTTGTTGGATTAACAGAGGTCTTGAGCAGGCTTCAAACAATAGTCAGGGCTTCTAAGAAACTCAAATCCATACTGAAGGATAAGCGTCCCGACCTTCTCATCCTTATCGATTATCCTGACTTCAACATCCATATTGCCGGAATTGCAAAACGTCTTCAGATACCGGTCTTGTACTATATCAGCCCGCAGGTGTGGGCGTGGCGAAAAAGGCGGGTGAAAAAAATATCACGTCGCGTTGATCGCATGGCCGTGATTTTACCCTTTGAGGAGGAATTTTACAGGCGGAGAGGAATGAAAGTGGATTATGTGGGACATCCTCTCCTGGATGCTTTTGAAGGTAAAAAAACCGATCATGACTCACTTTTGCCCGAATTTCGTTATCCCGTGGTTGGGCTTTTGCCGGGAAGCCGGAAAGAAGAGATCAGGAATCTGTTGCCTGTCATGGTCGAAGCCACGAGGCTTCTTGTCCGGCGCTATTCCGACATGCGGTGCGTTTTGCCATTGGCCCCGACCATAGACCCTGAATTTGTAGAATCCTTTATCCATAACTCACCCGTTGAAATCAAGGTTATTCAGGGAGATGTGCACGAGGTTTTAAGCGCTTGTGATGCGGCTTTGGTGGCGTCCGGCACTGCAACCCTGGATGCGGCCATCATGTGTGTTCCAATGGCCATTGCCTACAAAGTCTCTTTAGTGTCTTATTGGCTTGGGAGGATGTTGATAAAGGTTCCCTATATCGGGCTGGTGAACCTGATTGCAGGTGAAGAGGTAGTGCCTGAACTGATTCAGCATGAAGTTACAGCCGAGAGACTTGCCCGGGAGGTCGAAATTATTCTCGAGGACCGGGAGTTACGGCTAAAGATGAAAGACAAACTGAAGAGGGTTAAAGAGGGCCTTGGCAAGGGAGGGGCGTCAGAGAGGACTGCGGGAATTGCATTGGAAATGATGAGGCTAAATCTTACGGAACATTTTTCAAGGGTATCGGGGCAATAAATGGCCAGAACGATTTTGATCGTTGATGATGAGAAGAGCATTCTTCAATCCTTAAAGGGTATCCTTTCGGACGAAGGATTTGAGGCCATCTGTGCTGAGAGTGGTGTCCGGGCACTGGAAAAAATAGATGAAGTAATGCCCGACCTGGTTCTTTTGGATATATGGATGCCGGAACTGGATGGAATTGAGACGCTTGAGAAGATCAAAGAGGCATATCCGAACCTTCAAGTGGTGATGATGTCCGGCCATGGCACCATTGAAACCGCCGTAAAGGCCACGAAGGTGGGGGCCTATGATTTTATTGAAAAACCCCTTTCCATTGAAAAGCTCCTTTTGTCGATAAATAATGCCCTGGATTATTACAGGCTCGAAGAGGAGATAGACCTCCTCAAAGAGAAGGACAAGGACAGGTACAGGATAACCGGTAGCAGCAAGGCGATTACGGAAATAAAGGAGCAGATCGGAATCGTTGCCCCCACGAACGCCTGGGTCCTGATTTCAGGGGAGAACGGCACCGGAAAAGAGCTTGTGGCGCATACCATACATAGATTAAGCGACAGAAGTCATAAACCCATGGTGGAGGTCAATTGTGCGGCTATTCCGGAGGACCTGATTGAAAGCGAGCTTTTCGGGCATGAAAAAGGGGCCTTTACCGGGGCATCTACCATGAGAAGAGGAAAATTTGATAAGGCCCATGAAGGGACTATCTTTTTGGATGAAATTGGTGACATGAGCCTGAAGGCGCAATCCAAGACCCTGAGGATTTTGCAGGAACAGAAATTTGAGCGGGTGGGCGGTACACGGACTATAGAAGTGGACGTTCGGGTGATTGCGGCTACGAACAAGGATCTGGAGGCCGAGATTGAGAGAAATGCTTTCAGGGACGATCTCTATTTTCGGTTGAATGTTATCCCCGTGAAAGTGCCGCCTTTAAGAGAACGTGCGGAGGACATTTCCGGACTTGTGCATGAATTTGCCAAGGAATTCACGCTGAAAACCAACCTCGAGCCAAAGAAATTTTCCGAAGATGTGTTTCAGGTCCTTGAAAAATATGAATGGCCCGGCAACGTTCGGGAACTCAAAAACCTGGTAGAGAGGCTTATGATAATGACACCGGGCCATGTTATTGGGGGCAAAGATATACCGCCACCCTTTAACAGACCATCGGAGATAAAGGAAGATTTTAAACCGACTTTTATGTCCGGTTCGTTTAAAGAGGCAAGGAGCGAATTTGAAAGGGTTTTTATTGAAAGAAAGCTCATCGAGTACAACGGAAATATTTCACAGACGGCCGAAGCCATCGGTATTGAACGGAGTAACCTTCACAAAAAGATCAAGGCCTATGGGCTTGAGGGACTTGGGAAGTCCCAATGAGGGAAGAGGAAATAGAAGTTAGGAAAGAGGGATGAGAAAAATATGAAAAGAGAAAGGTGCTTTGGTTACGTTGAAAGAATTTTAACGCGGAACCGGTAAATCGAAATCCGAAACCAGTCTTATCTTATCCCATATTTCTTCCTTACCTTCTTTTGTTTTTGCAGAAAAGAGTATCGTTTCAATGGGTGAAATGTCCTTGAGTTGACGAGTGATCACACCGGCCCTTGTCCGGGCCTTTTGCCGCGAAAGTTTATCGGCCTTTGTGAGCACCGGGATGGCATTTATGCCATAGTGATTCAACCAGCTTAGAAGGTCCATGTCTCCGGAAGAAACATCTCTTCTTATATCTAAAATTACCACAACTGCCTTCAGGTTTGATCGTTCGCTCAAATAGGTCTCCACCATACCTTGCCAGGATTTCTTAACTTTCATGGGAACGCGGGCAAAGCCATAGCCCGGCAGATCGACCAGATACAATGATTTGCCCATGGTAAAGAAGTTGATCGACTGTGTCCTGCCCGGCGTTGAGCTTGTTCTGGCCAGGCCTTTACGATTGATAAGGACATTTATCAGGGAGGACTTGCCCACGTTGGACTTGCCTGCAAAGGCGATTTCCGGTCTGTCCGGTGGAGGATACTGTTGTGCGCGAAAGGCACTTATGAGGAATGCGATATCCATTCGAGAAACCGTCGGCTATATACCCTTTTGGGTCGGCATGGCCTGCCTGATTTTCAGATATTCTTCCAGTCTGTTCAGTCCTTCTTTTATATTTTCAAGGGAAGATAGGCATCCGGCTGGAACACACGGATTTTTCTCAATGCCTTATCGGCCACCCTGCTTGCAGTCAGATTGGCCACCATTCCATTTTCAAAGATCATCCTTACGTTGGCAATGTCCGTTTTCCCCGTGATGACGGACATTCCAACCGCATGGATCTCCTCTACCTCTGATGGAACAACGTGCAGGAAAATGTCCAGATCATGAATCATCAGGTCAAGAACAACATCCACGTCAATTCCTCTGGAGGTAAACACGTTCATACGATGAGACTCCAGGAAAACGGGCCGGTTCAACATGGATTCCATCTTGACAATGGCCGGATTAAAGCGTTCAACAAGACCAACCTGGAGTACAACATTATTTTTTCGGGCCAGTTCCAACAAACAATCAGCATCTTCAATCTTATAGGTGATCGGCTTTTCTATTAACAGATGAATGCCCTTTGATAGGATGTCCCGCGCCACATCAAAATGTATCTCCGTGGGCACGGCAAGACTTACTGCGTCTACCATTTCTAAAATTTCGAGGTGTCCTCCATAGGCATTTACATTATATCGTCCCGATATCTCATTTGCTCTATCCGAATTTGTGTCCACCACACCCACTACTTCAACAGCCGGCATGGCCAGATATTTCTGCACATGGTACTCCCCAAGATGACCAACCCCGATGACACCAACTCTCAGCTTATCCTGATGCACGTCTTTACTATCTCCTGAATAAAACCGCTATTCGATGCTATTTACAAACGATGGCAATACCCGCCTTGTCTGCATATGTAATCATCTCGGGCCTGTCGAACATCAAGGTTTTTCCTGACTCCACAGCCAAAACAGAGGCCTTTGCCTGAGACATCACTTTAAGTGTTTCAATCCCTACTGTAGGCACATCAAAGCGGAGGTCTTGATTAGGCTTACTCACCTTAATCACCACAGCAGATTCTCTGCCCAATCTCCCGCCCCTCAAAATAGTTTCATCACTACCGTCGATCGCCTCTAAAGCCAGAACTGTTTTCTTTCTCACCACCACACATTGGCCAATATCCAAACGGCCCAATTCTTTTGCCACCTTCCATCCGAAATCAATATCCTCTTTTTCGGACTTACTTGGCCTTCTTCTGGTAAGGCATCCGGTGGGAGCCAACAGGTTCGGCAGATAATAGGTAGAACTGACGATTTCTATGTCTTCCCTGGCCAATTCCCTGGCCACGGCCCTCAGTATATCATCATCATGAAAGACGGCCAGTTTCGACATTATCGCAAGGCCTTTAAGATCGGGCCTTATATTTTCAAACATGCGCTTCTTGGTTATGGTCCCGGCCATTATGGCATTGCGAATCCCTCTTTTCTTCAGGGCCTTGATCAAATGCCCAAACTGACCCAATTTTATCCATACTATTTCATCGGCTTTTTCTGATAATGAAGGATCGGTTTCACCATGGTGTGCCACGGCCACCATACGCAGGCCCTGTTTCTTCACAGCATCTGCGACCATAAGCGGAAATTGCCCGCCACCCGCTATAAGACCTATAATTTCGCTGTTTTCAGACACTGTTTATATTGACTTTTGAAGATTGACTATTGAAAATTTATAAAAGACCTCAACTCGAAAAAACCTTGTATACTCCAATTATGACGTTAATAAAAAAATCCCCTATATTTCTTAATGCTTGAACAAGCATTCATTTTCAACCCTAATCTTCACTATTCACTATTCAATATTCAATCATCTGATTATGCCCCGTTTTGACTCAGCAAGAAAATTTAAAAGCATCTCCAATTCGGGTATAATCTCAAGATCTCGTTTTACCTGAGCCATTCCATCCTTTAAAGACCTGTTTTCCCGCCAGAGGATCCTGTATGCCTTTTTTAGGACGTCAATGGTCTTTTGAGAAAAACCCCTTCGAATCAGGCCTTTTTGATTGATACCATATAACTTGGCCCTTGGCCCGGACGTTATCACAAAAGGGGGCACATCCCTGTCAATCCCCGCTCTGGCCCCTAAAAAAGCGTGAGCGCCTATCCGGACGAACTGCTGCACTGCCATAAAAGCACCCAGGATAGCATATTCACCGACCTGAGTGTGTCCTCCCAGAGTGGCCCCATTGATCAGGACCACCCGATCCGCCAGGCGACAGTCGTGGGCAACGTGAGCATAGGCCATAAGATAGTTGTTATTGCCTATGACCGTCTCCCATTCCTCTTTTGTGGTTGCACGGTTTATAGTAACATATTCCCTGATCACGTTATCATTGCCAATGAACAGTCGTGTATCCTCTCCTTTATAGCCTATATCCTGGGGTGGCGTTCCTATGGATGAAAAAGGATAGACTTTATTCCGTTCCCCTAACCGTGTATGGCCCTCAATTGCGACGTGCGCACCGATTTCCGTATCACGACCGATGGTGACATGTCCACCAATGACGCTGTACGGCCCGACCTTAACACCGGGACCGAGTTCGGCGCCGGAACTAACCACTGCTGAAGGATGAATTTCGGATATATTCGTCATTTTCTATTTCAATTGTAATAGCTCAATAAGTAGTTGCGTTAGCCCATAATGGCATGCCTCGACGAAGGCACGTCGTTATTCAAGAGATGTCTGCATAAATCCTCTCACCCGACCGTGGCCACGAGTTCGGCCTCCGCAACCAGGTCCCGGTCAACAAATGCCTTTCCGGCCATCTTCCAGACCCTGGACCCGGTCCTTAATGCCCGGACTTCAAATCTAAGCTGGTCCCCCGGAACAACTGGTTTCCGGTATTTTACCTTGTCCATTGACATGAACAAGACTGAATCCGTGTTCTCTTTGTCCGCGGGACCGGAAAGGGACAGCCGGGCCAGGACCCCTCCTACCTGGGCCATGGCCTCGATAATAAGTACTCCCGGCATGATAGGGTTCCCCGGAAAATGTCCCTGAAAAAAAGGCTCGTTGGCCGTCACATTCTTTATCCCCACAACTCTTTTACCAAGCTCTATTTCGGTAATCCGGTCAACTAACAAAAAGGGATACCGGTGGGGAAGTAGTTTTATGATATCCTGGTAATAAAGGGGTGGTTCCATAGCCGAATCTGCTCCCTATTTCATCCGCCGTTCAAGCTCTTCCAACTTTTTCTCCAAATGCCTCAGCCGTTCACTGAGCCGGGGCAGTTTTTTTATGAGCCCTGAGGTTTTCAGCCAGAGCCTGTGTGGCATGCTCGGAGTCCCTGAAACAATTTCGCCGGATAAAACGGACTTTGCAATGCCTGACTGGGACCCGATCATGGCCTTGTCTCCTATATCCACATGATCGGAAATACCGACCTGTCCCCCGATGATCACCTGCCGACCGATATGAACACTGCCCGAAATCCCGGCCTGTGCAACCACAAGGGTACCCTCTCCGATGACCACATTGTGGGCCACCTGCACCAGGTTGTCTGTCTTCACACCTTTCTTTATCCATGTCCTGCCCAAAGCGGCCCGGTCAATGCTGTTGTTGGCGCCGATTTCCACATTATCATCGATCTGAACGATACCGATCTGAGGGATCTTGACAGAGGTGGTGCCGTCCTGCACAAAACCGAACCCGTCGCTTCCTATGACGGTTCCTGCATGGATAATCACATTATTCCCTATTATGCAGTCATCTAAAACGGATACATTGGGATATACTACGCTCCTGTTACCGATCTTGACCCTGTCTCCGATAAAAACCCCTGCAAACAGGACAACATCATCCCCTATGACCGCCTCCTCTCCAATATAAACATAAGGATAGACAGATACGTTGTTTCCCAAACGGCTGCTTTCGTGGATGCTTGCACGATCACTGATTCCGTTAAAGAGAGAAACCGGTCGCGCAAAAAGACCGGCCACCCGGGCATAGGCCAATTCGGGATTGGGAACCACCACCTGTGATCCCTTGAAAAGGTCGGTTTCCTCCCGGACCATTATTGCTGAGGCATTTGTCTTTGACAGGCTTTCCTTGTAGCGCCGATCAGCAAAGAATGAGATGTACCCGGGACCCGCGGAATCCAGTGAATCGATGCCGATAATGCCTAACCTGTCATCGCCAATTATTTTTCCGCCCACAGCCCTGGCTATTTTCTTAAGAGATATTTCCAAATTATTTTCACCTAAAGTGAGCGATTCAGGGTTCAAGGTTCAAAGGTTATAATCGATTGAAATCCATCAGCCATACAAGCTAAAAGTGTCTAAAGTGATCTAAAGTTCATAAAGTTATGGAGTCGCTTTGCTCCACTGATTTTATATAATTGACAGAATTCCTTAACTTTAGTTCACTTCAAACGCTTGCAGTTTAAAGGTGAAACACGCGTGTTGTTTTTACTGAGGTATCATTCTTTTGATATCAGACAGTTAGGGCTCTTTAACCGTGAACCGTGAACGTTGAACCGCTTAACCTAGGTTTCAAAAAGTCAAAGAATTACAAAAAACCTATTTGTTTGTCAGGTCATATGCCTTAATGACCTCATCGGTAATGTCCACAGTCTTTTGCATATACATTATGCCACCGCTCCTTCTCTCAAAGATCAATGTAAAATTTCCCTTATCGCCGATGTCTTTGACCACTTTTTCAAGATCTTCCAATAAAAGCTTCTTGACCTCGGTTTCGGCCTTCCTCATTTGGTTGTTTATGTCGTCATAAAAATACTTGAATTCGCGACGCTGGCGCTCAAAATCCTTTGCCTTGCCTTCCTTTGCTTCCATGCTCAGCATCATGCTCTGTTTTTCAATTTCATTTTTGAGCTTTAATAATTTATTCTGCCTTTCATCAAGCTTTGCTTGCATATTGTTTTTCTTTTTTTGTAATTCATTTTTAACTTTCTTTCCCTCTATGGAATCCATGATACATCTCTGGAGATCCACAGTCCCGATTTTGACAGAATCAGCCCCTATGGCCGAAACAGGTAAAAAGCATAAAATGATTAGCGCAAATAATGGACATAGATATTTTCTCATTCTTTCTCCTTCCCTATTAACATATTGTTTTATTGATATCCTAATTGAGTAAAAGTTAATCCATTTTTAATAGCTCAATAAGGATCGACTTTACACACGGCAGGAACAGAGCAAAGCGAAGCTTACTTTCTCTACCTTTAAAACGTGGACCCCATGCTGAACTCAAAGACGCTTGCCTCTTCATTCCATTGAGGATCTAAATTATAACCCCATTCAATGCGAAGCGGGCCCATTGGGGAATACCAACGAACACCCGCACCAACGCTCGTTGCCAGGTCCCTTTCCTCAACATGTTTTTCGGAAGTATATACATTGCCGACATCAAAAAAGACCACACCGGTAATTCCTAAATCCCTGAAAAGAGGAAAGCGGTATTCCAGATTATAGGCCATCATCGTTTCACCGCCTACCTTATCCAGGGTCACGGGATCAATGGGAGAGACGTCCGCATATTCAAACCCTCGAATCGTGTCGATTCCACCTAAGAACCATTTCTCGTAAGTAGGAAGATCACCCCCTGACCTCTTTTTCAAATATCCCCATCTTCCCTGGATCATAAATGTTGTGTCCCAGTAAAAGGGGAAAAACCATGCGGATCGGGCCCATACTTTATTAAAATAGTTATCCCCTCCCAAGAAGCCTCCGGCATACTCCAACATAATTTCATTAATAGACCCTTTGCTCGCATTCCACGGCCTATTGGTTGAATTACGCTTCAGGCCAATGGCGAGGCTGCTTGTCTTGCTTCTGCCTACCATGTCTCTGATTACAGATGAGGCATAAGGGCTGACATCAGAGATATCGGCATCCTCATACCTGTAGGTTGTCCACGCCCTTGTGTCCTCATCTATCATTTCCATGGGCCAGCCAAAAGAAAGAGAACCGCCAAGCGAGTCCTTCGTGTAGTCATCGTACTCTCGTTCCCATTTGTAACCGCGAACCGTGCCGGAAAAGTCCTTGTCTAAAATCCAGGGCTCTGTGAATGTGAGATCCAGTTGATTGGAACTCCCTCCGACCCTGAGCGCAGCAGCAAGCCTTTGGCCTTTTCCTAAAAAGTTGTTTTCCGAGACACTCAATGTCCCGACCACACTGTCCACGGTGCTGTAACCGGCACCGAAACTAAAACTGCCTGTGGGCTTGTCCTTGACCTTGACATCCAGGATCATCAAATCCTCACGGCTGCCCTTCTTGGTCTTGACTTCCAAATCCTCAAAGAAGTCTAATCGGTTAAGTTTTTCACCGCTTTTTTTCAAGTTCTTCCCGCTGAAATATTCCCCTTCAATCACCCTCAATTCACGTCTGATAACCTTGTCCCTTGTTCTCGTGTTCCCGCTGATGTTTATCCTCTCAAACCGGACCTTTTGCTCTTTTGAAATCACATATGTGATATCTACCAGGAGAGTCTCATCATTATCTCTTGTACGGGGCTTGACCTCTGCATAGGCATACCCCTCATCGTTGTAAATTTCTTTCAGTGCCAGGACATCGTTACGGAGGACCTCCCTGCTAAAGACCTTTTCCTTGCCAATCCGGACTTTTTCCATAAGTTCGTCCACAGGTACTATTAAATCGCCTTCAATGGACACCGTATTGACACCATATTGTTCCCCCTCCTGCACTTCAATGGTGATGGTCAGGCCTTTGTCCTTTTCATAGGTGATATTGGGTTCACCAACTTTCGCCCTTATATAGCCGTGATTATGATAAAAGGCGGTAATCTTATGGCCATCGAATTCCAGCTTTTTCTTGTCCAGAACTCCAGAATCCGTAATCCAAAACAAGAGGTCCTTCTCACTGGTCAACATGATATCCTTGAGGTCATCGTCAT
>Ga0255419_10327_pt1 | contig 10223 bp, 10 predicted proteins | sample ANMaggSeSYBR02J3_FD_182658 | JGI IMG/M metagenome (GOLD analysis project Ga0255419, IMG submission 182658) | Sediment cell enrichment communities from methane seep in Santa Monica Basin, California, United Staets - ANME aggregate JGI... | ecosystem: Environmental > Aquatic > Marine > Cold seeps >...
TACTTCAAGAAAGATCTACCTGTTCTGCCGGACACAGCAATCCATATCGCAGATTCTGTCACAGTTCCCCGGTTTTGGTGAGGAAAAGGTGATACCCTTTTTGCGTATGATGGTGGAAAAACGCCTGATGTTCAATGAAGGGGAGCGGTATCTGAGCCTGGCGGTTCCAATAACCCCTCAGTTCTTCCGGTAGATCGCCAGGATCCCCTCCATTGGACTGATATGTTTCAGCAGGCTAAACCCATTATAGGTGGGCATAATCTTATTCAGGCCATAGACTATGAATACCGAACCCCTTTTGGCCTTTCTTTCAATCAGCTCGGCAAACTCCTCGTGCATCACAAGATACGTATAAAAAAGATCAAAATCTTCAAACCGAGCCCCTGTTTCCCTTTTGATTGCCTGATGAATCCTCTCGTCCATGGCATCTCCGTGAAAGATAGAGATGTTTTCCGGGGGCAGTGAAAGCCCTTCCTGTTTCAGGGCTTCCTCAAATTGCAATTTTAGCGGGCCATACTCATCGAATGTCCATTCATCTAGCTCTATTCCCACAGACATTCTGACCAGATAGCTCAGGAAAACATTAACCCTGCCGTCAGCGCAGCCCAGATCCAGAAACATGGTTTCATTGGGCGTGATTATCTTTTCATCCAAAAGGCGATCCAGGCAGGCAAACATCGTCATCATGTCCGTGGATCTTCTGAAACCCAGAGGACCCACATCACCCACCTTGCGCTGATCATAAAATTTTGCCACCCTGAGCAGGGTTTTTTTCAGTTGCTCATCCAGTTCCATAGTATCTTCTCATCGAATCCCCGGCACAAAGGCCCTTTTTCGGAGGATAGTAAGCAGGTTTTACAGTGGTTCAATATCGCGAATTCACGAACCGCGCAATGATTTATTTTTTTAATACATAAAAATTGACATCACTTTTCTGACCTTGCAAAAGAGCCAGAAAACCATGTCATTGAGCTGATTTATTGACATACAAGCTAAATTTCCCTATACTTCATAGCCAAAAGAACAGCTTCTATCACTTTTAATCCTTAACTGCCTTCCGGCCGGGTTTTAACAGGCGAAACACTTCAACGGCAATCCAATAAACAGGCTGACTGTAAAACAATAAAAGGGAGAGCAAAGATGAAAAAAGGGGATTTGGTTATTGTAATGGCTGTCTTTGTATTTTGCTCCATAGCGGTTATTCCTGTCGCGCAAGCAGAAAGGGGCGTTACCGACACTGAGATTCGCATAGGCCAATGGGGTCCCCAGACAGGCCCCGCAGCCTTATGGGGAGCGGTTGCCAGAGGAACAGACCTCTATTTTAGAATGATCAATGAAGAGGGCGGAATTCACGGCAGGAAGATAAAATACTTCTCAAGGGATAATGCCTATCAACCACCAAGAACAAAGGCCATCGTAAAAGAACTTGTAGAAGACAAGGAAGTCTTCGCCTTTGTTGGAGGCATCGGGACCGCCAGCAATATGGCAGTCAAAAAATATCTTAATAATAAAAAAGTGCCGTGGATATGTCCTGTGGGAGGGTCCACGAGCTGGGCCTTTCCCCCCACAAAATATCGTTTTGGGTTTTATCCTCTCTATTGTGAAGAGGCTGCCATCCTTATAGATTACGCTGTTAAAAAATTGGGCAAAAAAAGAATCGCCTTCTTCTACCAAAATGACGATTACGGCAAGGGAGGTCTTTACGGGGCGGAGCTTGCCCTTGCAAAATATGACATGAAACTGGCCGCAGCAGTACCCGTGGAGCCCCTGGATACGGACCTCGGGTCCCACTGTATAAAACTAAAAGAAGCAAAAGCCGATTGTGTCCTCATGTGGGTACTTCCAAAGCATGGAGCCATTATGCTGATAACTGCCGAAAAAGTGGGTTACAAGCCCCAGTGGATGACCTCAAGCACCCTGAGCGATACTCAAATTATGAACAAAATCACAAAAGGGCTTTACAAGGGCGTTATATTTACAATCTTTGCGGAACTTCCAGACTCCGGCCATCCCCTTATGAAAATATACAAACAGACTCAGGAAAAACTCGCGCCTAAAGAACGATGGGGAATCTTTTACTACGCCGGAATAGTCTTTGCCGAGCCAATGATAGAGGCATTCAAAAGATGTGGCCGGGACCTCACGGCAGACAACTTCGTTAATTCCATGGAGACACTCAGGGAATTTCAGGGAATAGGCCCGAAAATCACCTTTGGGCCGAACCAGCGACATGGGTCGCAATCATCCTATCTCGGTAAATGCACGGAAGGGGGAAAGGCTGTACTTATCTCGGATCTGATGGACTCGGATATTGATGTCCGGGAAATAATCAAGAGGATCAGCAGGTAAACAGCCAAAGAGGAAAAACATGAAAAGAAAAATTATGTTATCACTGGTTTTTTTGTTTTTTGTGATACCCGCGGGTCAGTCCCTGTCAGAGGAAAATATCGAATCCGCTTTAAAGTTCTTTAATGCCGAAGAATACGATGAAGCCGTTGACATATTGGAAAAGATTACAAAGAAAGAACCTTCCAATATAAAGGCATGGGTCCTCTTGGGAAACAGTTACCTCAAATTAGAAAAAAACAAAAAAGCGATAGAATCCTATAAACAAGTTATTCGAATTGATGCTAAGAATGAATGGGCTTACTTAGGCTTAGGACAAGCCTACAGCGCAATGCGCGAACATTCAAATGCAATTGCTTCTTATAAATATGCCATTGAAATTAACCCTAAGAATGCAGAAGCTCATTATGGTTTAGGTATGAGCTATGATCGTACCGTTAGCCTTACCTATGCTTTTGAGCAGTATAAAATACTCAAAACCCTTGATAAACGCCTGGCGGATAAATTGTACCACACTATTTTAGGTAATTAGGGCTCTGATTTCAGGCTTTCATTTTTTTAAAGCTTTAGGGCCTTGCAACGGTAAGACATTTTTCAAAGGGCTAAACCTTTACCATTTTTTTGATGCGTTCATGCAAAAGGAACAGCGTATTCACTTCCTCGCCTTCTTTTTCCCTGAGTGGATTGAGTTTTCGGGGATCAATAAGGTCGGTAATTTTTTTGCACACGTAATTTATGCAGATCACATGACGGGCCTCAAGTAGACAGCCCGTTTCTCCTAAGAAATAACAACCCTCAGGGTCATGTCTTTTGGGGGGAAGGTTTACGTCTAAGAATAGATTGATCAGGAGTAGCTCCCAATCATACCTGTTTTCCAGCCCGGCCCCACAGCAGGAGCCTCCTTCATTCTGCTCGCATTCCCTGCATATTCTGGCGATGCCTACCCCTATCATTTCACTATGGGAAGCATGAATGGCTTTTTTAAGTTTATTCAATAAGTCAACAATAGATCTGTCTTTGAGGAATTGTACCCTGAATCTCCGGTAATACTCCTCGGCCCATGCAATCTTTTCTTCTATTGGACTTTTAAGGGTGACCTTTTTTATGTTCATCGCGCAGGAGTCTTCATCACTACCTGATGATTCCGCTCTTTTTTTTCTTTGCCTTGCCTTTTTTGCCTCCTGATTTTTTATTCTCCCCGTTTTCTTCATTTTTGCCGAAATTCTTGAGTCCTTCTGCCAACTCTTTTAGTTTCCGATCCACCAGGTCATTGATGGTTCCCTTTGTATAGGTCCCATCCGCCTTCCTTTCCCCGGCCTTCTTCCCGGTCAGGACCTCGATGCCCTGGTCAATTGTCTTGGCCGAATAAATGTGGAAATCTCCTTTTTTAACCGCATCAACCACGTCCTTCCGTAGCATAAGGTCCTTGACATTGCTCTCGGGGATCATAACCCCCTGCTTTTTTGTTATCCCTTTCTTGCGACAGCAGTCATAGAACCCCTCGATCTTATGATTAACGCCCCCGATTGCCTGTACTTCTCCCTTTTGATTGACCGAACCGGTAACGGCAATATACTGTCTAATCGGGACTCCTGACAGGCTTGACAGAAGCGCATATATTTCCGTTGACGATGCACTGTCCCCGTCCACACCGCCGTAAGACTGTTCAAATGCAATGCTTGCACTCATGGTCAGGGGTTTGTCCTGGGCATATTTTGTTCTGAGATATCCGCCCAGGATAAGAACACCCTTGTTGTGGGTACTGCCCGACAAGTCGGATTCCCTCTCTATGTTAATAATACCCGCCCTTCCCATGGAGGTTGAAGCAGTTATCCTCGAGGGCTTTCCGAACATATAGTCGCCAACGTTAAACACGGCAAGTCCATTGACCTGTCCTACCACCTCGCCGTCCGCATCAATCATCAAGGTACCCCTGTCAATCATCTCCTGGATATGTTCCTCGATCGTGTTGGAACGGTATATTCGCGCCTCTATGGCCTTATCCACGTGGCATTCTTTTACCGTGTTATTATTTTCCTGGCCTGCCCAGAAATCGGCCTCCTGGAGCAGGCTTGTTATTTCAGTAAAACTCGTGGTGATCTTCTCCTGCCTGCCGGTCATACGAACGGCCTGTTCCACTAATGCGGCCACTGCAGTCCTGTCAAAGGGCCTCAGTTTATCCTGCTCAGTCCCCATTTTTATGAATTCCGCAAATTGCTGAATGCTCTCTTCATTTTTGTCCATTGAGGTATCGAAATCGGCCCTGACCTTGAAAATCTTTTTGACATCTTGGTCATAGGCCAGAAGCAGATGATACAGGTACTGATCGGATATAACCACTACCTTAACATCCAGTTCTATGGGCTCAGGTTTTAGGCCACTCGTGGTGAACAGGTAAAAGGGGTCATAGGTCTCAATTTCAAGTTTTTTGCTTTTCAGTGCCCTTTTGAGCGAGACCCATACGCCTGGCTCCACAACGGCATCCATTAGATTAATCACCAGATAGCCACCGTTGGCCTTGATAAATGAACCGGCCTTTATCTTGCTGAAGTCGGTCCGCCACACCCCGCTCCGATCGACCACCCTTTCAATGCTCCCGAAAATATTTCGATAGTTAGGATGTTCTTCAATGATCACCGGAGGACCCTTCTGATCCTTATTGTCAACCAAAAGATTGACCTGATAAGGCTGAAACGGGTCGCCTTCGGAAATGACGGGAATAAGTCCAGGCATGGGAGACTGTGCCTGGGGCCTGAATATCTGGAGGTTGTTACCCATGTCTTCCAGAATTGCGTTTATGTAGTCTTTGACGGGTTTGCTTTTAAACTTCCTGGTAACAGGTTCCGCCCATCGAGACGCATGGTCCATAAACATCACATGATCCATCTCATCTACTTTTTCCTGGACCTCTTTCTGAAGGTCCCTGAGCTCAAGAAATATCTGATCTACCTGGTCTCTCAGCTCGCCATACGTTGCTTTCATGTCCTCAAATTGATCCTTCGGAAATCTCTCCTTTTCCACCATGGTCTCTAATTGGTCAATATGAACAGGGTTCCCGTCAACCACAGGCATTACTTCCGGCCGCTTGACCTGTCCGATCTGGACATCGACGAGCGCAAACCCTTTTTCCTTCACCTTCTCATCAAGGCTTTTGAAAAAACTTTTCCCCTTGTTTTCGTAGGTCTCCATGATGTCTTTTTTCAGATTAATATATTCCTGGCTCTCGAAGAGCTGCGGGATTTCTTTTTTCAGGGTCTCCACTAAACCACTTACAGCCTTTTTGAATGCGTTTCCGGTACCTTTCTTCAGGCGAAGAAGTAATGGGGCTTCCTGGTTTTCAAAGTTATTTACATAACAAAGATCATCAGGCACACGACCGTTTTTGGACATCTCTTTCATCAATTTCCGTACCGTTGACATCCTGCCGGTCCCTGCCATTCCCGTGACAAACACATTGTAGCCCGGCTGATCCATACCCAGACCGAATTTGAATGCCTCGACACCCCTTTTCTGTCCAATGATCTCCTTTAAGGGTTTGAGCTCATCAGTAGTTTCAAATGATAGACTCGCAGGATCAAGCCGCCACCTGAGCTTCTCCAAGGCAACCTCTTTATCTGCTTTTTTCTTAGGCATTTATGACCTCCGGAATTTGTATAACATGAATTTTGAAGTAAGGATTTTCGAAATAGAATCTCACGAAATCATGATCTCCACCTTAATGCCACGGCGCCTCTGTGGTTTCCACTTGGGCATCACAATATCCAATATTCCCTGTTTATAAATAGCCTTGATCTCACCAACCCTAACCCTGCAAGGCAGCCTAAATGTTCGAGTGAAAGAACGAAATCTTCTTTTAACTCTATGGTAGTAGCCCCCTTCTTCGGCGGTCACCACAATTTTTTCTCCCTTTATGGTCAGGAATGCGTCATTGGTAATGGAAACATCCAGGTTTTCCGGATTGACACCTTTAAGCTCCGCCCTGAAAATAAGGGCGTCTTCAGTTTCGTTTAGCCTTATGGGAAAATCTTCGGAAACTTCTCCCAAAAAGCGGCATACTCCGAATTCAGACCAGCAGCGATCAAAGAGACGATCAATGTCCCTTCTCAGCTTACTCATTTCCTCGTCTTTCCAAAGGATTAGTTCGGACATGGCTGAGCCCTCTCTCCCATTTAAAAGATTATATCTGATAACGTTAACAGAATCTTGTCAAAAAAACACCCCTTTTTAGATTCAAACAGTGTAACTGCTCAGGTTCAACGTTGAGAGGTTCAGGGTTCAAGGTTAGATTCATGAAAGACGGGTTTGATTCTAAACCAAATGCATAGTTCATCCGGTTCTTGCAGAACACCGGGTACTATTGCACACAAATCCGGAGCGAATTCTTTGTTGCACAGGAGATATGTAGAAACCAGCAAAGCGATTAACCGTGAACTGTGAACCGTGAACCTGACAACCTGAGTATTTACCAAATAGTTTGTTAAACAGACAGGGTTTCCGGAAGGGCGACCAGTTCCTTTGTACGCCCGCGGATTCTAAAGTATTGAGTATAGCCGGCTTCCCTGGCTAAGTTCAGTGCAAGACCAAACCCGGCCCCGATTTCGTCAGGTGCGTGTGCGTCGGACCCGAAGCAGATTGGAATCTCTCTTTCGCGTGCCATGGAAACGATGAGAGGTGAAGGATAAATTTCGCCCACAGGTCTCCTGAGCCCTGAGGTGTTCAATTCCACTCCCATGTCAGCCCCGGCAATGCGGTCGAGAGCGGGCCTTGCCATCTCTTTCAAATCCGTATCCGAAGGACGGAACCCGAATTTTTTGGGCAGATCCAGGTGACCCACCGCATCAAAAAGCCGGGAATCCGCAAGCATTCCCACAAGTTTAAAATATTTCCGCCAGGTTTCCTTTACATCTACCGAGTCCCACACGTGCCGTTGTGAGGGGTTGTCAAAACCCCAGTCTTCGATATAGTGAATCGAACCGAGAACAAAATCGAATTGCTGCGTGGCAAGCCATTCCCTAAGGAATACTTCACAACCCTCATAGTAGTCGGCTTCAATACCGAAAAGTACGGTGGGAGGCTTGCCATCCTGTAGCCTCGAGACCATGTCCCTGTACGTTTCAAATTTTTTCATCTCCATTCGGTGGTCAGGGTCGTATCCGTCAGGATTGGGACAGTGATCTGAAAAACAGATTTCGGTTATACCATTTTTTTTTGCGGCTGTTCTGTAATCTGCAATCTTCCCTTTGGCATGTTTGCACAGGATGGTGTGAATGTGATAGTCGGGCAATGAACTGAAATCAGATTGTTTTTTCATAAAAGGTCCTTTAGTGCCTCCCGAATACCGGGAAAACGGAAATCAAAACCCATATCCAAAAGTCTTTTGGGCAGCACCTTCTGCCCGTTTAACAAAACCGATCCCACCTCCCCCATCTTGAGTTTGATCACGAACGCCGGAACAGCAGGCATAAAGGTGGGTTTTTCCAGGGCATCTCCCAGTGCCCTGGTAAGTTCTTTGTTTGTGACCGGGTTAGGGGCCGTGCAGTTGATAGGCCCTGTTTCACCCTTTTGCTCGATCAAATAAAGATAGATGTCCACGAGATCCTGCTCGTGAATCCATGAGATCCATTGCTTTCCGCTTCCCAGCGGGCTTCCAAGTCCCTTCTTAAACAAGGGCAGCAACTCGGCAAGGGCACCACCCCCTGTACCAAGGACAATCCCAAAACGGCACAGCAATACCCGAACACCGAATCTTTCAGCTAATAAGGCCGAAGACTCCCATTCCCGTGTCACTGAGGCCAAAAAATCACTCCCGAACGCACTGTTCTCGTGCAGCTCTTCATCCCCGCAAAAACCATAGTAACCCACTGCCGATGTGCTGAGAAAAACCGTCTCCTTACCCTCGCGCCCTGAAAGTGCTGTAACCAGGTTCCGAGTCGTCAAAACACGGCTGTCCCGTATGGTTTTTTTCTGTTTTTTAGTCCACCGGTCAAAAATGGAGGCCCCCGCAAGGTTAACGATGATCTCATGTTCAGGCACGCGTTCCTGCCATGCCCCCTTTTGGGTGGGATCTCCTTCAACAAAGGAGGCTCCAGGCGGCAAAGATTCAGGTCGCTTGACGGATCGCGTAAGCAGGGTTACTCCATATCCCCTTTCCGTAAGCCTTTTTGTAAGGGTCCTGCCCACAAATCCAGTGCCGCCGGTCATAAAAACTTTCATGGTCGTACCCTGATTTCCTGCTATTTTTCAAGTAAGATAAAAATCCTTCACGCCTAAAAACCCACATGTTTCCGCTTAACCGTTCACTTCAGGAAATCAGTTGGCTTTCTATGGACATCATGAGAATTGCGGTATCAGCAAATTCACAATAGAAAAGGCACACCTGCATGTCAAGCAAGGTTAGGGTCAAGGCAAACTCGCTAAGAAATCCCCGTAGGCCCGCCTAGTTTCCCCGGGTTTTTCAAAATAGGGCACATGACCGCATTTGTCTATGATCACAGTCCGGCTTTTTTTAAGACCCTTTTCGAACTTCTCCACACTCGACACATGAATGATCCGATCATTCGCGCCCCAGATGATCAGAGTCTTAGCCCGTATCCTTTGCAGGCGGTCTTCCAAAAGATAAAGACCGCATCTTGCCATATCCTCCAGGACCTTTTTGCGAAAATCATGTTGATAAGCCCCTTTTTGAGCCAGATAGGCCTTAAGTCGGCCCGGCACCCATGGTGGCCGGTAAAAAAGGACCGACATGAATTCGTCGAACTCTTGCGGGGTTTTGTAAAGGAGAGCGACCTTGCCCTCTTTCTGATAACTTTGCCAGAAATCACTTGGTATTCTCGACCTGACACCCGCCGCATCCATCAGCGCCAGGCTTTTCACCTTTTTGGGGTATTCGCCGGCATAATAGGCTGCGATATATCCCCCCATGGAGATTCCCACCAAATGAAATTCAGCCAGGCCGATCATCTCCACAAAGCGGTTCAACCTTTTTACCTGGCTTGCTATGTCATAGCTTGCCGAAGGAACCCTGGAGTTTTCTCCGAACCCGGGAAGATCAGGCGCGACCAATCGGTAGGATCCGCTAAATTCCCTCAAAAAGGGACCCCAGCGATCTTTATCCGTGCCAAAACCATGAATAAACAAAATGGGCTCACCCTTCCCCCCCTCTAAATAAACCCATGCATGATCGTCCACCCGCACTTCATGTCTCTCAAGACCGGCCCACCAGCGCAGGGCGTGTTTCGCGGATTCAAAGACAACGCCCGGAAACAGGTAATAGACCGCACCGCCTGATACCACAAGTATCGTGACCACAATAAGGATTCGTTTCAGCAGCCTGCTCATAGATCACCTTTGTCTACAATTTCACAGAAGCTTTTCTACCCCGGATTCAACAATGTTGATATATACACTAAACCGGCTCATATGGAAAACCTTTAGCAATAAATCCATACAAATTGCCATCCGTCTTCAAGAAATTATTTGAAATAGATTTGCTGATATTTGTCATCCAACCAAGGGAAAACGCTGTTGACTCACATGTTTTTTTCATCCTTTGAATTAGAACTTCGAACAAGCCCTTTCCTGTCATGCTGTAAATGCCGCGTTTTCCCTTTCCCCTGAACCAGTCATTTTTAATAACTATATGAACAAATACAATATTTTTCGTTACGATCAAATGGCATGGATTCTGCTCTGAAATTCTATTTCTTGGATTGTTACTGTATCTATTACCAGAGAGTGTTCAGAAACGGTGAATTAGATCCACAATTTGGCATAGTAGAGAACCAAGCGACGGACCGTGCGAGACTTGTATTGGCCCAAGAAGGGGGGGGTGGAAAGACAGAGTGGTTGATGAGATGTTAGTTTACAATAGCCGATTT
>Ga0255419_10330_pt1 | contig 10192 bp, 7 predicted proteins | sample ANMaggSeSYBR02J3_FD_182658 | JGI IMG/M metagenome (GOLD analysis project Ga0255419, IMG submission 182658) | Sediment cell enrichment communities from methane seep in Santa Monica Basin, California, United Staets - ANME aggregate JGI... | ecosystem: Environmental > Aquatic > Marine > Cold seeps >...
GGCAAGGTTTCGTAATCATGGAATTCAAGATTATACCGCAGATTTGTCTTGAGACGTAATTGGTCCACAAGTTCCTTTTCTATACTTTCTTGTTGTTCCCGGGCAACCGGCATTAACTCAACCTTGAGCGCGATCGTATCAATATCGCCTTTCTTTTTAACGACAACCTCAAACTCGTCCGACAGCCCGTCAATACCTCTTACTACTTCCTCAATTGCCGAAGGAGAGAGGAGCACCCCTTTTACCTTGGTAATGTCATCGGACCTCCCGATGACACCCCCTTTGATCAATTTGAAAGTACGTCCGCAGGGACAAGGGTCCGACGACCATTCGATGACATCCTTTGAGTCAAAACGGATACACGGCTGGGCCTGACGGTCCAGAGCGGTTATGACCATTTTGCCCTTTTTCCCCGGCTCATCAATAATCTCACCGGTCTCTATATCTTCAATTTCCACCAGGAAAAGTGCTTCATTTACATGCAGACCTCCCGGCTGAGCCTCGCATTCAAAACTCCATGCGCCAATTTCGGTGGCCCCGGCATGATCGTAGACCTTGGCACCCCATGCCTCTTCCATTCGCTTTTTGGTGCTGGGTATACTTGCGCCCGGTTCACCCGCACAGGTGATCTTGTTTATGCTCAGTGATGCCGGATCTATCCCCATCTTGTTTTTGGCAGTGGCAGCCATACCAAGTACGTAGGTCGGAGTAGCCATCATTGCGGTGGCCCTGACTTCCTGGATCTTTAGAATTCGGGCCTGTGTGTCCAAGACACCGCCAGGCACAACCTCAGCTCCTATCTTCTCGGCTGCATAATGGCCGGCCCAAAAGGCTACAAAGACATTGTAACCAAAGGGAATAAAGACACGATCGCTTGGCCGGTAACCCTGTGCCCAGAGGATAAATGCCCAGGATTCGGCCCACCATTCCCAGTCCTGCCAGGTATCTGCCTGGTAAACCGGTTGACCGGTGGTACCGCTCGTCTGCCGGTATTCGCTCACCTGTTCAAGTGGTACACACAGGGCATCTCCGTAGGGAAATGGATCCTTTCGCTGTATTTCCCTCATCATCGATTTTTCGACCTTTGGGACATGCCTGATATCATCAAGAGACCGAATGTCATGAGGTGCTATTCCTGCCTTTTCATAGAGGGCCCTGTGAAACTTCGAGTGATCATAGGCCCACTGAAAGATCCTCTTAAATTTCACAAATTGGAGATTGCGAAGCCTTTCTTGAGGAAGTGTCTCGATAACAGGATTCCAATATTTAGCGTTTTTAATCATAGAACATCCTTTGAATTTTGGGAAATATTCAAGTAACCCCAATAATCTGTTTTTCGATTCTCTCCAATGAACAAATGTCAACTGACAAAGGACACTCTCTAATACATGAGATTGGGCAGATACAGAATGATCTGAGGAAAAATCATTAGGATAATAACACCCACAATAACTGCGAGCAGGAAGGGCACTATCCCTTTGAAAATAGATTCTAAGGGCACCTCACCAATTACTCGTTTGGCTACCCCAAAAACAACATACACATTAATCCCAACGGGTGGAGTGATAACTCCCATTTCAGTGACCATAACAATAATTATTCCAAACCAGATGGGATCATAACCAAGTGCCGTTACAACAGGAAAAAAGATCGGAACGGTGAGTGTTACAAATGCGAGCGCATCCATAAAACAGCCGCCAATAAAATAGATGGATATGACTATTGCCATGATGAGGTACGGTGGGAGATCAAATCCCCCGACCCATGAGGCGATATCAAAGGGAATCCTGGTTACGGCAAGAAACTTGCCGAACACAACAGCCCCCGCAATTAACAGCATGACCATACAGGACGTACCGAGGGTTTCGTAAAGGGCCCCAACAAATCCCTCCCAGGTAAGCTGCCGCCTGATCAGGGACACAAGAAGAACCCCGAAGGACCCTACTGCAGCGGCCTCCGTAGGCGTGAACATGCCCATAAAGAGGCCACCTATCACTAAGACAAAAACTGCCAGCGTCTCACCCATACCTGCTAATGACTTTATTTTTTCCTTTAAGGTAAAGACCTCACCGGCAGGACCCTGCTCCGGGGCTAACGAACACCGTATGTATATGGAAATGATAAACAAGATGGTAACGAGAATAGCGGGAAAAATTCCGGCGACAAACAGTGCCCCTACGGACTGTTGGGTCAGTATTCCGTAAACGATAAGCACGACACTTGGCGGCATTATCATGCCCAGGCCGCCGCCGGATGCCACGGCACCGGTAGCAAGTTCATCGGCGTATTTGTATCTTTTCATCTCGGGCAGCCCAACCGTTGCCATGGTAGCTGCTGTAGCGGGGCTCGATCCGCAGACGGCTCCAAACGCGGTGCAGGCAGACACGGTTGCCATTGCAAGACCACCACGGGTACTGCCTAAAAATTTATAACCCGTGTCATACAGCCTCCGGCTTATACCGCTATTGAAGGCCAGCTGGCCCATAAAAATAAAAAGGGGAATGGTGGTCAGCCCGTAGGAGGCAAAAACATCATAAATATTTCTTGAAAGAAGATTGAGCCCCCCGGTTCCTGAAATCATAATACTAAAGCCAATGTATCCGATCATGGCCATGACATACGCCACGGGCATTCTGGACATGAATACGATGACCATTACGATAATGCCGATTATACCTATGAATGTGGGGCTCATTTATTTTTCAACTCTTTGATTTTATGAGTAATACCCTGGATTATAACGAGCGTGAATATCAACAGACAAAAGGCAGTAGCATAGATAATGACATATTCAGGGAGCTCCAGGCTTATGGAAACCTCGCCGGACTTCCGCATTGTACTCGCATAAAGGGTCATTCGCCATGTTACAATAGCGAACAGGCATAAGCTTAAGATCCCGGTGCATATATCAATAATAGCCTGGGCCCTTTTCGATAGCAATCGCACCAAGATTTCAACACCAACGTGACCGTTAATTTTATGTGTATACGGCAAGGCTGAAACCACCGCCAGCGTGGCCATAAATCCCACAATTTCCACTGAACCGAAAATGGGATGGCGAAAAAATCGACCGATTACGTCAGCAACGGTAAGAAAGGTCATCCCCACAATGCATACAGCCCCAATTTTCTTGAGGTTTTTTTGTATCCATTCAATAATTTTAAAAAATGATCCCATGACTTTCATTCTATATTTGTCAGGCTGGAGATTTATTGATAGAGCAGGGTCGGCCCTGATCAATATGGGCCGACCCTTATTAGTAAAACACTATTTCGAATATTTATCCACGGACGCCCTTACATAATCCACGTATTTCTGGGCATCCTTAAATCCCTTCTTTTTCATATCCGCTACATATTTTTCAGAAACCGGGGCAACAGCCTTTTTCCACCTGGCGGCTTCCTTTGCATCGAGACCGATTATTGTGCCTCCCTTGCTCAGGAAGAACTGTATACCCTTCAAGTCGCTCTTATCCCACTCTTCACCGTGCTTTATGACCCATTCTTCGTTGACTGCATCAATAATTGCCTGAATATCTTTGGGCAGTGAATTCCACTTATCCTTATTCATGACCACAAAAAATGTGGTCGTATATGCGGCGGAAAACGCGGCCGTAGCGTAATTTGTTACCTCACCCAATCTCCAGCCTTTGTTGGCCTCAAAAGGATACGAAGCACCTTCAACCACTCCCTTCTGGATCATTTGATAGCATTCAGGCATAGGTTTTGGGACCGGTGTCGCGCCTAAGGCCTTCTGGAACAGGGAGCTTGTTCCGTGCCCCCTTAACTTGAGGCCCTTCATATCCTCCAGTTTTTTTACAGGCTTATCCTTTGTATGGACCAGGCCTGGACCGTGGGAGTGGAGATACATTACCTTTGTGTCCTGAACTTCTTTGGGGTTAAATTCTTTGTAGAAATCCATGACAACTTGCGTGGCCGCCATTCCGCTGGTATAACCCATGGGAAGGTCAATTGCAGCCAGTACCGGGAATCGTCCTCTTGTATAGGCAAGGACTGAAAAGCCGATATCCGAAAGGCCGGTGACAACACCATCATAACACTGTTTGGCCTTGGTCAGGGTCCCGGCGGGATAGTATTCTACCTTTACTCTCCCGTTGGTGCGCTTCTCGACCTCTCTGCACCATGACTCGGCTAATTTGCTCTGGATGTGTTTAGGTGGAAAGAAACAACTGTATGTGAGTTTTATGGGTGCGGCTTGTGACGGTAAGGGTGCCACAGTCATAAAGGCTATTCCTACTGCTGCGACCAGAAAAAACAAAAATATTTTTTTCTTCATCCGGACATCCTCCTTGCTAAATAATGGGAATATGAATGTAAAAACCTTAAACCAGTGAAGGTACTTCTATCACCTCCTTTCGACCACAAAAGGACAATTCGGGAATAAACATCGTTTAGTTTTTCAGGATTATGAATTATATATAATACAATAAAAATAACTTTAGCTAAGAGAAGTTTATTCAATACACTTTATATAAATAAATTGCCATTATTTTTTCAGGTATTTCATCTTATACGCTTGAAGTTTGTATTTTGTCGAGGCATTTGTCTATGACGGTGATCATATTCCGGTAAAAAAGCCAATACTTCAGCGTATAAATATGGGTGCTTAGACCCACAGTGTTTCATCGCTAAGGAGTTTGAGTTTGGCCGGCCTGGTGATGCTGACCTCTCCACGGCCCGATGTGATGATGCCCCGCTTGCGCAATCGCCCCATAGCCCGAAGTGTCGACTCTGTGGTCGTTCCGGCCAGTTCAGCAAGTTCGTTACTGGTAAATTTGAGTGTGTTCCCGAATTTTTCATAGAGAGTATAAAGCACCTTTAGAAGGCGTTGCTCTACCGGTTTTTCTATCATGTCGATGATTCGGCCGTTGGCACTGTCGATAGCGCTGCCCAGTATGGAAATTATATTGATAATCACAACATGGTTTTTGATCGCAAACGATAAGAAATCTTCCCTGTTGACATGTACCACAATTGTTTCTTCCAGGGCCTCGGCCGAGATAAAGCGCGGTGAACCGGTGAATGGCCCCACCAAGTTCAGGGGTTCACCCCGGTCGGCCAACAGGTAGGTGATTCTGCTGCCTGAAAAGGAACAAATGGATACCTTTACCAGTCCCCGTGCCACCACATGGAAAAATTCGCAGGGATCGTCCTGGTAGAAGATACTGCCTCCCTTGGCAAACCGCTTTGCGAAGGCCATTCCGGCGATCTCTTTGATATCATCGTCACCCAGGCCTTCAAAAACAAAAGTGTTTTTGAACAGGTCCACCCGCTCGGCAAAGTCAATATTAATCGGTTTGCCCAAATTTGCCCCCTGTAGTGACATAAACCAAGAGAAAAAGGATAAAAAGGTCTTTAACCTGATCAATTTTTAAATCATCAGCCTCGCCCTTAGGACGTGGTTGATGATTATTCTTTTTGCAACATTCATTGATCTAAATATCGATTTATTTTGGACGGTACTGATGCTTTAAAACGGTTATCTGTCATCAATAACCCGTTTCGCCTTACCTTCTGAGCGAGGGATAGTCTGAGGCTCGACAATTTGGACGTCCATCCTGAATCCGAGAAGATCCTGGACCTTCTTTTCCATTTTCAAAGTAAGCTCCGCTATCTTATCCCCACTGACATTTGCCCAAAAATCAGGCCTTGTTTCGACCTTTACGGAGACACTGTCAAGCCTTCCCCTTTTGCCTAAATGAATTTCATAGTGCGACGTGGTTTCTTCAAAACCGAGCATCACACTTTCCAACTGGGACGGAAAGAAATTTACACCACCTATGATCAGCATGTCATCGCTTCTACCCTTAATTGCCCCATGCCTGATCAATGTCCTTCCGCAAGCGCATCTATCTCTTGTAAGGGTAGTTATATCCCTTGTTCTGTAACGAATAATCGGTAATGCCTCTTTTTGTAAGGTAGTGAAAACCAATTCTCCGGTCTCGCCGTCCGGCAGGGGTTGCAAAGTTTCAGGATCAATTATCTCCGGATAGAAATAGTCCTCATTGATGTGATACCCTGCCTTTTCCGGACATTCGATGGAAACCCCGGGCCCTCCAAGTTCTGTGAGGCCGTAATCCCCTATGGCCAATGTCCCCAGTTTTTCCTCGATCTCATCTCTCATCTCTTCGGTCATGGGTTCCGCCCCATGAATACTAAGCCGCAGGGAGAGAGAATCCCTGTCAACACCCATCTCGCTCATCTTTTCCGCAATGGTGACGGCATAGGATGGGGTAGAATGAAAGACCGTGGTCCCAAAATCCTGCATCATCATGATCTGTCTTTCAGTCTGCCCGGAACTCGTGGGGATCACCATGGCGCCGATCTTTTCTGCGCCGTAGTGATGACCGAATGCCCCCGTAAAAAGGGTGTATCGAAATGCGATCTGGCACACATCATCCCGGCGGACACCGGCCATATAACAATTCCTGGCCATACAATCGACCCAGTCTTCCAAATCTCTTTTCGTGTTAAATACAGACGTAGGTTTTCCGGTAGTGCCGGATGAGGCGTGCAGTCTTACGATATCGGATTGTGGGACGGCACACAAACCATAGGGATAATTATCTCTGAGATCCGCCTTTGTCGTAAAAGGAAGCAGGGAGATGTCTTCGAGCGTTTTTATTTCCTCCGCGCGGACCCCTTTTTCGTCAAGAAATTGTTTGTAAAACGGAACCTTCTCACAGGCATATTTCACCGTCTGTTTCAAACTCTTTTCCTGGATAGCGGTCATCTCATCCCGTGACAGGCATTCGTTCTTCTCATCCCAGAACATGTCACTCCTCCTGATAAGCATATTATAGTATGTTAGGTTCTTCTCCAATTTAATCGGAGAAGAGGTTCCAAGGGGTCAAGGGATCAAGGGGTCAAGGGTTTGGCTGATTTCCTCCGGGTCTCCGAAAAAGATACAGTGTGCCAGGCAGATGTTGTCGGCACATGCCGGCAAAAGCCCCTTATCCACACGGTGATGGCAGAGATTGCATTTTTGTGCGATACCCTTATCCGGGTCAAAGGAGATGGCATTGTAAGGGCATGCCTCTATACACAATTCGCAACCGGTACATTGCTCATAATCCATGACTACGATACCGTCTTCTCTCTTGGTAATGGCCTCTTCCGGACATGCATCCGCACAGGGGGGATCATCACAGTGTCGGCAGACATTCACCCGGAAAACAAAATACGGCTCGCCGTCCACCATCTTAGGGCCATCTTCCGACACATAAATCAATTTGATGCCGTCCACGGCCCCGTTCTCCTGTTTGCATGACACTTCGCAGGTCTTGCACCCCCAGCAGGCTTCTTGGTCTATGACCAGCGCATATTGCTTCATGAGTTGTCCCCTTGCATTTTTTCGGGATATATTTTACACAAAAGTGTCCTTACATGAGTGGCCCCCATTGCCGGGTCGCAAGATTCATAGGCATTATCCGTCAGGATATTGATATTTGATTCGTCCCACCCATGCCCGGGATCTCTTTTTTCAGGAAACCACCAGGCATGCTCGGCAGAAACAATCCTCGGGTCCATGCCCTCGAAAAACTTAGCCCTCTGCCTGACCTTGCCCCGGGGCGATTCGATAATGACCCAAGCCCCCTCTTTTACACCCTCTTTCTCCGCGGTTTCAGGGTGAATCTCCACCACGGGCTCCCTGTGAAGCTCTCTCAGCCAGGGAACCTGGCGATTTTCACTATGGAAAAAACCTGGCAGTCTCCTTCCCGTGATAAGAATATAAGGATAATCTTTGTATAATTCCGGTGTGCTAACCGGGCTTTCCGGGGCCTCACGGAACCGGGGAAGTGGATCATAGCCCCATTTTTCAAGAAGTGTGGAGTAGAGTTCGAATTTTCCGGTGGGCGTGGAAAAGCCTTTCTCTTTATACTTTTGATATTTGACATCCCCCCTGGTGAAATCCATTTTTTTGAAGTCCTGCCATGTAATTCCCATAGGTTCCAGAATATAATCCAGCCCCCCCTCAAAGGAATCCCACCAGTATTCTCCCTGGCCCACCCTGTGGGCAAGATCATTCAGCATTTCATGATCCGACCGGCACTCCCCAACGGAAATGGCCTTCCGCCGGGGCAGGATATGACCGTGTCTTTTCCAGAAGTCCCCTATATAATCCATCTCCAGCCATGTGGCGGCAGGCAGGACAATATCTGCAAGCTCTGCCGTGGGTGTTAAAAAAAAGTCGGACACAGCCATAAATTCCACTTTTTCAAGGGCGCGGTAAACCTCCCTTGCATTGCCCCGGGTCATTACAGGATTCGAGCTGATCAGAAACAACATCTTAACCGGATAGGGCTTTTCCTCAAGGATTGCGTCCCACACGCATTTCGGGTTGATGATGGCGAAATTTCCCCCTAAGCGGAATCGCTCTCCGCCTAATCGTTTTTTCGCCTGATCTTTTGAAAGCATTTTATGGGCGCCGAATTGACCGACATTCCTTATTTTAGGGGGACTGAACAGCATCTGCCCTCCGGGAACATCAATGTTTCCGGTTATACCCATAAGGGCCATGAGTGCCCGGTTATTGTCCGCGCAATTGACCTGCTGTTCAATGGCCACGCCCCACTGGATGGCTGCGGGTTTGGTGGTTGCAAAGAGCCGTGCCGCCTCCCTGATTTTTTCCGCAGAGACCCACGTTATCTTTTCTACTTTTTTTGGGGTATACTCGTTGACCCTTTCAACAAAAGGTCTCCATCCATGGACATGGTTTTCCACGAATTCCCTGTCATACAGTTCCTCATTGACAATCACATTCAGCATTCCCAAGGCTAATGCCGTATCTGTCCCGGGTCGAAGCTGAAGCCAGACATCCGAACGTGCTGCAATACGAGTAAGTCTCGGGTCAACCGCAATAAGTTTTGCCCCTTTGTCCAAGCTCACGGAAAAAGGCTCGCCCTTATAACAGTCCGGGTTGCTTATGACGAGGTTGTTGCCCCACACCATGATGCATTTGGGGTGGTTTTCGTAATCAGCGATCGGGTTTGTCCCGCAGGTCAGAATGCTTGTGGCAATACGCGGGCCGTAACAGAAATGCCCTGCAGTAAGGACATTTGGGGTGTCTAATAGATTGGCAAACCGGTATATAACGGCCTCGTTTTCCCTTCCCGTGCCGTAACCGGGAACGATTGATTCGGCCCCGAACTTCTCTTTATAATGCAATATACGTTCTGCAATCGTATCCAATGCCTCGTCCCAGGAGATGCGCTCCCATTTTCCGCTCGCCTTTGCCCCGATTCTTCGGACAGGATATGTCAACCGATCAGGGTGATAGGCCAATTGGGCCGATGCAATACCTTTACTGCACAGTGTCCCATGATTTATGGGGCAATCCGGATCACCTGCAATCTTTGCCACTTTGCCGTCTTTCAGGTAGATCAATACACCGCAGCCACCGTGGCACATCCTGCAGTGGCTTTTGACAACGGAATCATATCCGTAGGTTTTCATTTCTTTCGCTATATTAGAGTATACGAATTCAGGCATACAGGCCTCCCTCCCTTGCTTATTTAGTGCTCATCCAGAAACTAACGTTTTTGGATTCGCGCTATCAGCCATCAGCTTTCGGCTTTCAGCAAAGGACATTAAAAACAAGGTGTTGGCTGATTGCTGATCGCTGACCGCTGAAAGCTCCATCCGGAAATTGGTTGTTTCCGGATGGACACTATTTATAAACCAGGTCAGAGTCAGATCCTAACTTCCCGGAAATTCGCCTGACCACACCAGCTACTTTTTGACCATGTTTTTGCATCAGGGCATCCGGAAATGTCCCGATAAGTATTACACATCCGATAACCCGCCCGGCCGGCCCGAAAACAGGGGCGCTCACGGCATTTATTCCAGTCTGTAATCCGCCCTTATCCTGTGCAAACCCGGATCGTCTGCACTCCACAAGTTCTTTTCTTAACCTTTTTGTATCCATTGCCGAGGCATCTCCATAGAAGTAGAGCTTTTTTCTATCCAGGATCTTTTCCCTCTCTTCATCAGGCATAAACGCCACAATGGCCTTTCCATGGGCGCCGGAAGTAATATGGAATCTGTGACCAAGTCTTATTGTTATTCCGACATTATGGTTCGCTTCATGTTTGGCAATAATAAAGACCTGTTCAGCACTTATCAAACCGAAAAGGGCGGTGCAGGATGTTTCATTGGCAAGGCTTTCAAGG
>Ga0255419_10332_pt1 | contig 10144 bp, 9 predicted proteins | sample ANMaggSeSYBR02J3_FD_182658 | JGI IMG/M metagenome (GOLD analysis project Ga0255419, IMG submission 182658) | Sediment cell enrichment communities from methane seep in Santa Monica Basin, California, United Staets - ANME aggregate JGI... | ecosystem: Environmental > Aquatic > Marine > Cold seeps >...
GGTATTGCATTAGGAAATTTAGGTCAGCATGAAGAAGCACTTGAAGCTTTCAATCAAGCTCTTGAAATTAACCCTAAAGATGATTATGCACTATCAAGGAAAGGTGCTATATTAATAAATCTTGATAAGGATGAAGAAGCACTTGAAGCTTTCAATCAAGCTCTTGAAATTAACCCCAAAAATGATTATGCACTATCAAGGAAAGGTATTGCATTAGGAAATCTAGGGAATAATAAAGAGGCACTTGATGTCTTCAACATGGTTCTGGAAATCAATCCGATACATGAAAATGCACTATTTAGCAAAGGTTTTGCATTAGAAAAACTTGGGAATCATAAAGAGGCACTTGATGTCTTCAACATGGTTCTGAAAATCAATCCGAAGCATGAAGATGCACTGTTTAGCAAAGGTTCAGTGTTAGAAAAACTTGGGAATCATAAAGAGGCACTTGATGTCTTCAACATGATTCTGGAAATCAATCCGAAGCATGAAGATGCACTGTTTAGCAAAGGTTCAGTATTAGGAAATCTAGGGAAGTATAAAGAGGCACTTGATGTCTTCAACATGGTTCTGGAAATCAATCCAAAGCATGAATATGCACTATTAATTAAAGGGATGGCGTTAGAAGACCTCGGAAAGCATGAAAATACACTTGAAATATACAATACGGTTCTGGAAATCAATCCAGAGAATGAAGTTGCACTAATAAATAAAGGGGTGGCGTTGGGAGAACTCAGTAAGTGTGAAGAGGCACTTGAAGTATTCAATATAGTTCTGGAAGTCAATCCAAAGCATGAATATGCACTAATAAATAAAGGGGTAGCGTTGGGAGAACTCGGAAAGAATGAAGAAGCACTTGAAGCATTCAATATTGTTCTTGAAATCAATCCAAAGCACGAAATTGCACTGTTTAACAAAGGTTTAGCATTAGGAAATCTCGGGAAGTATAAAGAGGCACTTGATGTTTCCAACATGATTCTGGAAATTAATCCAAAGCACGAAACTGTACTGTTTAACAAAGGTTTAGCATTAGGAAATCTCGGGAAGTATAAAGAGGCACTTGATGTTTTCAACATGGTTCTGGAAATCAATCCAAAGCATGAAAAAGCTCTCAGAAACAAAGCTGTTGTGCTATTGAAATCGGAACGGTATAAAGAAGGGGGGGAAGTAGCGAAGAAAACATTAGATGTTATAACCGAAGAACATTCCAAAATTGATGCTTCACTTATTGTAATTGAAGCTTATCTCGGTCTTGATAGAAAAGCTGAGGCTGCCTTTGAGATAGATAAAATAATAAACAAAATAGCTGACCAAGAGCCAGATTTAATTGAAGATTTTACAAAAATTTGTTTGAATCTGGCTCTGGAAGAATTGAAGGATGGTAACCGCGGAAGTGCAGCCAAATTCATCAAAATGGCTTTTGAGAATAGCTCCAAACTGGAGATTGGTATTGTCAAAGAATTGACAATGAATTTCTTAAAGGCTGCAACCGATTTTGGAGAACTGCAAGTTATTAAAACAGCAGCAGACGAAATATTACCTCTCAAGAAATATGAATTTACAGGACTCTTCAGACCCATTACTAAGGCAATAGAAATCATCGAAACAAAAGACCTCAATAAATATTATGACCTTCAGATTGAAGAAAGGGAGATTGTGGCAGATGTGGTAGAGAAAATTACAAAATCTGATGAGTTGGTGCCGGATGAAATCAAAAATAAAGACTGTCGTTACCAAAATGTATAGCTAACAGGCATATCCTCTCTTGTATCTATATCATCGATCACATCTGGATGCGCCATTAGGTGCCGGATTCATCTTACATTAGAAATACTCGAAAAGTCATCGTTGAATAAAAACATATCAAAATAGAGCTTGCAGAAGTTGAGGTCAAAATGGAGAAACAACTTGAGGAATTGGGGTTGTAGGTGGTTTTTATATGGCCGACTTAAAAAAATATTTGAAAAGCGATTTTGATGGGGCAAAACAACACACTGAAGAGGGGGTTGAATTTTGGTATGCGCGTGATTTAAAAGATATTCTTGAATATGAGCAATAGCGTAATTTCCTGAAGGTAGTTGAAAAGGCAAAGGAATCTTGCAACAATGCAAAAAACGATATTGGGGAACATTTTGCTGACGTCAGCAAAATGGTTGGGATAGGCTCTGAAGGGTATAGAAAAATGGTATTTGTTTAGCTGCTTAACTCTAATCAGTGTTCAGTCGTTTGCGCATAGGGGCTGTCCGGTAATTTAAAATCTGAAGAAAAGGAAGATGGATTAGGGCTTTAAATTTAAAAGGAAGCAAGAAAATTCTTACTGTCAGTGATTGTTGGACAGCCTCTATACGTTGAAAAAGAAAGAAAGTGTGTTATGAGCCCTGGTAAAGCTTTGGATAATCGCTGATAAAACATGAGCCCAACTCTTGTTTCATTTCCTCAATTTGTTCTTCAATCCCGGTTCCGACTTTATAATCTTCTTCAGCTATATTCACATTCTTAAGTAGCCAGAATAACTTCTTTATCACTCTTGTTATCTCATCCATTTACATCACCTTCATTGCCTTTTCCTCCGTCTGACCCATAATCCTATGCTCATACTTACTCTTCAATTTCTTAATTTCATCGTGTGTATGCTCATGGATGTGCATATGTATGTGCCCGCCATTAACCTCTGCCGTCCTCGTCAGATGCTCAATTGCTTCGTCCATTAACAGAGGCAGCTCTTTGCAGTTATAGCCAAAACACCGCAACATTTCAAACAGCTTGAATACTTCGGGCACCTCTAGATTGTTAGCCTTCATCATGGCACCATCCGAAAATATTTCCTGTGCCGTGCCTTCCGCAATAACCTTCTTGTTCAGCACGAACACGCGGTCGGCAAACGCCGGGACGGCATTTACGTCATGTGTCGCCATTATCACGGTAATCCCTTCTCGTTCGTTTAAGTCATTCACTATGTTTATCAACTCTGCACGGCTCTTCGGGTCGAGATTAGCCGTCGGCTCATCAAGCACCAGTATCCTTGGCTCCATAGACATAACCGTAGCCAGCGATGCTTTTTTCTTCTCGCCACTACTGAGATGATGAGGACACCTGTTCTCATAACCCATGAGCCCAAGCGACAAAATGGTTTTTTCTACTCGCTCCCGCACCTTATCTTCTTTTAAACCCATGTTTATCGGACCAAATGCTATGTCATCGAAAACCGTGGGCATGAACAGCTGGTCATCTGGGTCTTGAAAAACAATTCCTACTTCTTTTATTAGTTCTTCTTTCTTCTCCTTGTCCACACTCTTACCGAACACTTCTACCTGCCCATCACTACCACGTAGTATTCCATTAAGATGCAGCAAAAAGGTCGTTTTGCCTGCTCCGTTCGGTCCCACTATCGCAATTCTTTCACCCTCATATACTTCCAAACTTGCATCTTCCAACGCTTTTGTACCGTCGGGATGTGTGTAATTGAGGTTTTTGACGCTTATTGCTTTTTTTTTCATTTTTCTTCACACCATTCCTACTCCGGCATAACAAACCACATGCAAACAAACAGCAAACGCAATAATAACAACCGTCAATACATAGTCCGTCGTACACATTTTAAATTCCACAAGCGTCTTCTGTCTCCCCGTATATCTGCGTGACCGCATTGCCCAATATACGCGTTCTGCCCTCTCGTAACTTCGAACAAAAAGCATTCCCAGCGCATTCCCTATCGTTCTCAATGCATATAGACTGGTTCCCAGTTTAAAGCCTCTTGATTCCATCGCAATCAATGATCTTTGGAACTCATTCACGAAAACAAAGATGTAGCGATATGTAAACATAAGCATCTGGACGAGAATATTCGGCACCTTTAATTTATCCAGTGCTTTTATCGTCGTTTCGAACTTAGTGGTCGCAACCATCGGAAAAATGAGTATAACTGCAGAAAAAGCCTTCAGAACTACTAAAATACCATATCTTAAACCTTCGTAGGTCATTTTTATAGTGTAGAAGCTTAAAATTTCGTCCCCTTTCACCGTAAAGGGCATAATGACAAGAAAAGGGATGATGAATAAAGAAACACCTTTCAAATGCTGAATAACAAAATGAAACGGTAGTTTTGAAGCAATGAGAAATAGGATAGAAACAAAAAAGCCGATAAGGACAAGCTTTAACTCATTGAGGAGAACGATAGAAAAAATAAGAAAAGTGAAGGCGATTAGCTTTGCTCTCGGGTCAAAACGATGCATCGGCGAATCAAGCGATGCATACCTGTCCATCTCCGGATATTCCATCATTTTTTACTTCGCCTTCCTCTAAAAATATATGTCATTGAAGCACCCAAGCCCTACCTCTGCTCCGGTTGGGACAAAACATGGTCAATACAACTCAGTAGCCTGAGATATGAGAGTGCCCCACAGCTCTGCTGTGGGGAGCTTCATTAGTTCTTCTTAAACACCATATAAGCAACTGCTAAAATACCTGCAATGGCGAATGCTGCTTCGAATCCCGGGGCATCAGCTGTTGGTGTCGGCGCTGTTGCTGCTGTCGTCGTTGGTCCTTCAAGTTCTGCTAACACATCTTCAAGTTCTTCTAAATTGAGCCTCATAGATTTGGCTGCATCGCCGAGATCATGCACAGCGGTGTGTACATCGCCTGCAGCACTTATGGCTTCCGGTGATGCCTGGACATCCGGGTTCTCTATAAGTATGTGTGTCAAGTCGTATGGCGATTTACCTGTAACCGGCAACCCCATAGTAGTTACAAAGTCGCTTGAATCTATAGTGTCTTGATGCAGTTTCCGAAGTGCTTCGATTTTTCCCGCAGTAACTAACATTTTTGCTTTGTTCTTCCCAGGCTCAGCTTTATAGGTGTCAAGCTCCCCGATAGAGCTTTCCATATAAACCCCAATAAACTCAAGACCATGGGTGCTCAGATGAGCTGTTTCCGCTATAGCTGCCACTTCATCCGGCATACCTTCGACACCAATGATCGCGTCCGTCTGTTTGTGTATAGTCGCGGTGGCTTCTGTAAGCTCCACCATATTCTTGTCTATGTTTCCTACTGACTCTGCAACCTCAGATCCCGACTCTTTCGGTGCGGATGCTGGTGCTTCTTCTAATGCATATTCAAGTTCTTCTAAATTGAGTCTCATAGCTTGGGCTGCATCGCCGAGATCATGCACAGCAGTGTGTACATCGCCTGCAGCACTTATAGCTTCCGGCGATGCCTGGACATCTGGATTCTCTATAAGTATATGTGTCAAGTCGTATGGCGATTTACCTGTAACCGGCAATTCCATAGCAGTTACAAACTCACTTGCAGTTACAATGTCTTTATATACTCTTAGAAGTGCTTCGATTTTTCCGGCGGTAAACAACATTTTTTCTCTGTTCTTCTCAGGCTCGGCTTTATAGGTGTCAAGCTTCCCGATATAGCTGTCCATATAAACCTCAATGTGCTTGAGAGCGTGGCTGCTCAAATGAACTGTCTTAGCCGTATCTTTCATTTCATCCGGCATACTTTCGACACCACTGATGATCACTTTCGTCTCCTCGTGTATGATCTCGGAGGCGCCTTTAAGCTCCGCCATATTTGTGTCTATTTCTTCCACCAATGCTGATGCATCTTGCGCCATGACTGGCGAAGCACTCGTTATAGCCAACAGCATTGCTATTGCCATTGTAACAATTCCAACCATTATTTTCGTGTTCATCTCATATACCTCTAATTTATTTATTTCAATGTTTATAAACTTACTTCAGTGCTTAAAATATATTATCCAGTCATCGTTTGATCCATACCATCTTTTTATCTTCCTTTATATTTTTTATTCAGCTTCCAGCCCACATATGCCATTGCAGCTCCTGCTAAACCGATTATATACCCAAATCCTGCGATAATTCTTGTATATAATGGCATTTCTATTCCACCAGCACTACCAGCACCCGCACCCACTGATGCTTGACTCAAGTTTATCACTGTTTCTGCTTTATGACCAGGCATGTGAACTGCATCAACAGCCACCGTGTATTCTTCCATGCCTATCTTCGGAGGAAAACCAAAATACCCATTGTCGTCTGTTACACCTTCTATGTACAAATTGCCTTCCTCATCATACACTTTTACGTTTGCATCTTGACAGGGGCCCGCACCTTCAAAATAAGCTTTTACCCCTATTTCTCCTATTTCACGGTCTATTACCAAACGATGGGCACTCACTTCACTTATGCTTACGCAAGAGAGCACTAAAAGTAGAGCTAAAATAGCAAAAACCCGTTTTATTTTCATTTCTTATCACATCCTAAACTTCCTATTACCTCGGGTTTAACCCTCACTAGAAAGGTAATGATAAAACCAACAACTATCGCTTCTATTATCATTACGGGAATGTGTGCGCCTACAATTGCGACTGCAACTCCAGTAAATTTCTCACCACTGGCAATAAGAGCACCAGCAGTGAAAACCGCAACTAGAAACACTGAAAGTCCTCCTGCAATAGCACCAAGTACCCCTGCTGAAAATTCCCTTCTCGACGATAACAGCTCTAACTTCATTCCTCTCTGAAATATGACATAAGCGATCAACGCAGGTATCCCTACATTCACGGTATTTATTCCGATGGTTGTTATCCCTCCAAACTGAAATAGAAAAGCTTGGAGGACAAGCCCAATAAAAATGGCAGGGTATGCGAGTATTCCAAGTATTATTCCCAGTAAGCCAGCGAGTATAAAATGCACGCAAGTCGGTCCTATTGGTATATGGACAAGACAAACGACAAAAAATACTGCCGTCATCACAGATAGCTTTGGTATTACCTCAACTTCTATTCCTTTTTTTTTTGCTCCACCGAATCGCTAACGCTATAAATACTGCGGTTATTATCCATCCCGCTGCCAACACCGGTGCCGATAGAACACCATCTGATATATGCATATTTTTTATCACCTTTGTTCTTCTTTTTGTATCCCATTTCGTTTATTCATCACATTTACCTAAAATTTATTTATTCAGATACGTAAAAAATGTTATACAGTCGTCGTTTGATCCATATCACCTTCACATGCACGACATGGAATGAACAAGGGTGAAACACGTCTTATGGCAAGCATGGCACCATCGATATGCCTGAATTTGATAGGATGAATTGAACTCCCGATAGTGTGGGTGTGCTTCACCTGATTGTTCATCCCACAGAGCGTAGATGATCTCGTCGTAAGTGGGATATGCTTGGTTGCTTTACGCGTTGTGTGCGTGGTTCGTATTGAGTCTCCGCGCGTGTTGGCCGCAGTTGAGGGCATCTTCAGGTATCTCATAGTAATTATCCTATCTGTGTTAATACAGATTTACTTGAGTTAATTCAAATTTACTTGGGTTTGCTATGGTGGTTATCTAATCTTATATATATTTTTTGATGTTCGGGCCGAGACTTTTTATTATTTCCTGGAACGGCTTATAACCATAGAGTGCACAGAGAGCACAGAGAAAACAATAATGCTCTGTGTTCTCTGTGTTTGATCTTCTTTGCCATGATCCATTTATCGAGATCGTTTGAAATCCTTTGATTTATATTTTCCATGAAGCTACTCATAGCAGAGTTGTGGGGTATCTCATGTCTCTGGCTACTGATGTTGCATTGACCATAGCTTGTCCCAACCGCAGCAGAGCTGCGGAGCATAACGATTAAGATAAAAAATATTCTACCAAACCAATTATGTCAACATCTCACATCAAGTTATTCTGTGTGATCCTGTTCGGATGAAGTTGAAAATCAAAGACATTAGAACGATCTCCATTTATCATACTTAATCAGAATAAATTAAAAAGTCTCATTGTCTAATGCCCATAAAATCCGATAATACGGGTAACGACATACCCATATAAGTGAAAATATGACTGACCTATTTAAGTACAATCTTCACTGGAGAGAGGATTTCACTTACGGGCACGGGATAAAAAGGGATTTGTTCGGTGAGCTTATCAAGCATTTAGATGTAAGGCAGACCATAGGCATTATTGGCCTTAGAAGTACCGGAAAGACAGTATTGCTAAAACAGATCATTGACCACCTGATCAGCCAGGAAGTGGAACGGGACCGGGTCCTCTACTTTTCCTTTGACGAAGAAAACGTGTCAATGGAGGAAGTTATTAACGAATACCTGTCAAGAACGGGCAAAGACATTTCCGGCACTGGTAGACTTTACATATTCTTTGATGAGATACAGAAACTTGATGGCTGGCAGAACCAGTTGAAATACTATTACGATACCTACGACAGAATAAAGTTCTTTGTTTCTGGCTCATCCTCATTGTTCTTGAAGAAAAAGGCAGAAGAATCGCTTACAGGCAGGATTTTTCTATACCACCTGCCTGTGCTGGGCTTTACCGAGTTTCTCAGGTTAAAGGGCGACGAGGACCTTATCAAAAGACCAGGGATGTTTGAAGAAGCCATAAAAAAACAGGTGCCTATGTACATGAAACGGCAGCTTCCGGAATTGGTGAAAGCTGATGAACCATTCATCCGGATGTATCTTGGGTCTATCATCAATAAGATGGTTTATGAAGACCTGCCAAGAGTGTTTCCTGTTGAAAACCAGGATGTTCTTAAGCAGATACTTCTCATCACAGCTTCTAATCCGGGCATGATCACAGATTACGAGGGTCTTGCCAACGATATAGGCATAACAAGAAAGACGCTGGTAAAGTACATCTCCTATCTGGAAAGGGGTTTTATGCTGCAGAAATGCTATAATTTTTCCAGAAACCGCCTTACCAGTGAGAAAAAAATGAAACGGCTGTATCTTACCAGTACCACATTACTGCTACACCTTTGGGAACATCCTGACATGGGCAGGGTAGTAGAGAACCTGGTGGTAACCAATCCAGGGGCACGGTTTTTCTGGAGGAAGGGGACATCTGAAGTGGATTGTGTGCTGGTCAGAGGTGATGAGGTTGTACCCCTGGAATCAAAGTACAGGAACAATATCAGGAAGAAGGACATTAAGGGATTGCTAAAGTTCATGGAAACTTTTTCGGTAGAGAAGGGGCTTGTTGTGACAAATGACCGGGAGGGGGAGGAACTGGTGGATGGCAAGTGGATTGTATTTGTGCCGCTTTGGAAATGGCTTCTGGAGGGAAGAAGATCGAGTTAAAACAGGGGCATCCCCGGAATTATCTAAAACGATTGTTTTAATCAAGCCCACACCAGCTCACCCACCACCGCTTCCATTAATCTTAATAACTATATCCCGCATCTCTGTTGCGGTTAGATGTGCCGTCGCAACTTTTGACATTCCCTCAAGCCCTGAGAAATACCCCAAAAGACATCGTTAAATAAAAACAGAAGAAGCTATATTTGATTAAGAATTTTTAGATATAGTTGAAATAACATATAATAACACCTCGGACTTTGTATTTATACAAATAAAAAAGACTTACTAATGTGAATACAACCATGCTGCAACTAATCGTCAACGGAATTGTCCTTGGAAGCATCATCGCCCTGGCAGCCATCGGCCTGACAATGGTATACGGTGTCCTGAATTTTGCCAACTTCTCACATGCCGATTTCATGACGTTCGGTGCATACATCGCCTTTGTGCTGAATGTAGCTCTCGGCCTCAATATAATATTATCATTCTTCATTGCCGTTGCAATAGCAGGCGCACTGGGTGTACTCCTGGACTTTTTAGTCTGGAAACCCATGCGCAGGAAAAATGCTGACCTTGTAAGCCTCATAATCATATCTATCGGCCTATCCCTGATCGTTCGGAATGCCATAATCTTTATATGGGGCGGCAGTACCCGGAACTTTGACCTGCCAGTGCAAAGAGGCATTGAAATGCTGGGGGTGACCATAACCCATAATCAGCTCATAGGCGTGGGTACAGCCATACTCTTCATGGTGCTGGTCCACTTTTTCCTGAAAAAAACAAAACTGGGTAAGGCCATGCGAGCCATCTCCGATGATATCAACCTTGCCCGTATCTCAGGCATTGATTCAGATAAAGTCATTATGTGGATGTGGTTTATTGGAATAGGCCTGGCAGGTGTGGCTGGTATCCTGTATGGACTGGAAACCACTATCAGGCCCAATATGGGCTGGTTCCTTATCCTTCCCATGTTCGCTGCCGTTATCCTGGGTGGCATCGGCAACCCCTAC
>Ga0255419_10333_pt1 | contig 10143 bp, 6 predicted proteins | sample ANMaggSeSYBR02J3_FD_182658 | JGI IMG/M metagenome (GOLD analysis project Ga0255419, IMG submission 182658) | Sediment cell enrichment communities from methane seep in Santa Monica Basin, California, United Staets - ANME aggregate JGI... | ecosystem: Environmental > Aquatic > Marine > Cold seeps >...
AGTAAAATATATGAATTTAAGTGGAAAAAATGTTCCAGACTAACAATAAGTATACTGGATGCTTGTTTATTCTCATCACTATTATTGTCATTCTTATTTCCGGTTGCATCCATGATAACAATGAAATTACTGTTGACCTTGATAATACAATAGATAGTGTCGTTCAATATCCGCCGGATGAAACAGATGTTATTTATTTTGGTTTTGACCTAAGGCTAAGCCCGAAAGAGGATGCAAGGATGTATGCCCCGTTTTTGCAGTATATGAGCGAGGAGACCGGGCGAACATTCAAGATACATTTCACTCCTTGCCTTGCAATTGAGGGACTGGTGAGAATAGTAGCATATTCCGATTACTATCCCAGTAGTGGCATATCTGCCAACAATGATGTGGACCCTGAGCTTGTGGAGGCTGTAAAAAAGGTCTTCTGGATTTTGACCCCAGAGGGAAGCATGTATCGAACCTGGTTGATTGGGACAGGACAGAAATGCCAAATGGTTTTATAGAGGCACACGATGAGGATTATGCACAATTAAGGAAACTTGCGACCAGATATGACATAATCGAATAGGAGAGGACATAGTGAAGATATATTACAAGCTAAACCTGCTGATCATTTTACTGCTGGTAATCTCAACATTGATTATTACAGCTTCAGTGAATGTCAGGATGAGTGACGCACTTGAACAGGAGATGCTTGAAATGGAGTTGATCATTGCAGAATATGTGACAGAAGACCTGGCAAACCCGCTCCTGCAAAAGGATGCCGTAGCGGTTAATGAGATCATCGACAATGTCATGATACGCAATACTGATGTCAGGTATATCTATGTGGTTGATTTTGATGGTGTTGTGGTCGCCCATACCTTTTCACAGGGTTTCCCTGCAGATATGGTAACAGCAAATCTTATTCCTCCCAATGAGAAAACTGCGATTAGGGTATTTTCTGTTGAAGGTGAATCCATCCAGGATGTGGGTGTCCGTGTACTGGATGGGATGGATGCAAAGGTCTATTTCGGTTTCAGTAGAGCAAATATTATTACTTCCATTAACAAGACAACCAATACAATCGTCAGAACAGTGGCATTGGTCCTGTTGCTTGGTATTGTCATGAGTTTTCTTCTGACCCGTACCTTAACCAGCCCGATAGAAAAACTGGTGGCCGGGATAAACAGGGTGGCCGAAGGGGACCTTGATTTCCAGGTGGAGGTTACGACCAGTGATGATATCGGGGTACTTGCGGATTCGTTCAACCGGATGACCGCTGAGCGCAAGCGTACTGAAGAGGCGCTCAGGGAGAGTGAGGAGAAGTATCATCTGCTGGCAGATAATACACTTGATTGTATCTGGCAGATCAATTTGGATTTCAAATTTACGTATGTAAATCCGGCTAGCTATCAGTTACTTGGGTATACACAGGAAGAATGGATCGGAAGTTCATTATCTGACCACTGTTCACCTGAGAATATGGAATTCATGTTAAATTTGGCAAAGGAGGAGATAAAGAAAGGTAATAATCCGAATGGTTTAATATTTGAAACTGAATTATTTCATAAAAATGGCGAAATAATCGCAGTTGAAATAAATGAAAAAATTATATTTGATGATGATGGAAATCCAGTATCGATTCAAGGAACTACCAGAAACATCACCGAGCGCAAGCAGGCTGAGGAGATACTGAGAGCAGAACAAAACAAACTTATTAATATTTTTAATTCAATGGAAGATGGCATTTACATTGTAAACCAGGATTATAATATCGAATATGTAAATCCAGTGCTAATGAAGGATTTAGGTGAATGGGAAGGGCGCAAATGCTATTCGTATCTACATGGCCGGGAAGAAGTTTGTCCATGGTGCAAAAACCAGGACGTTTTGTCAGGAAAAACTCTTCAATGGGAGTGGAAATCTGATAAAACAGGCAAGATATTTGATCTTATTGATACACCGCTGAAGAATCCCGATGGCAGTATCTCGAAGTTGGAGATATTCAGGGACATAACCAAGCGTAAGCAGGCTGAAGAAGAAATCCGCAAACTCAATACAGAACTTGAACAACGAGTAGCAGAGCGCACTGCCGAACTAAAAGACAAGAACGCCGAACTTGAGCGTATGAACAGACTCTTTGTTGGGCGGGAGATACGGATGGTAGAACTCAAGAAGCAGATCGCTGAGCTTGAAAAGGATATCAAGCCTGATAAAAAAGCGGGGGATAAGACTACATGAAATTGAAGGGCTTTAAATTTGGTAAGGATAAAGAGCTACTCAAAAAACACACAGAAGAACTGGAGTTGACTGAAAAATATCTCCCAGTAATATATGACACACTTTCTGAAGTGATATTCCTTCTGGCCGTTGAACCCGATGATCGCTTTCGCTTTGTGTCTGTGAACCAGGCATTTTTAGCTGTCACCGGATTGAACATGGAACAGGTTGTTGGTAAAAGGATTGAAGATGTGTTACCAGAAACGGCTCTTGTGCTTGTTATTGGCAAGTATAAAGAAGCGATAACTGAAAATAAGACTGTTTTCTGGGACCAGGTTTTTGCCTACCCTACAGGTGAACTTGCGGGTGCTGTGACAGTGACGCCGGTACTAAATGCACAGGGTTTATGTACCCATCTTGTTGGTTCAACACATAATATTACCAAACGCAAGCAGATGGATGAGGCGCTGCTCAAGAGCGAAGAAAAATTCCGTTTACTAGCTGAGAATTCTGTTGATTGTATCTGGATGTTGGATAAAAAGTTGAGGTTTACTTATCTAAGCCCTTCTGCGGAAAGAATATTGGGATTTAAACCGGAACAGTTGGTTGGTACAAGACTAAGTTCGCATTTCAAGAAAAAAGAATTTTTAAAATTTGGTGTTCTGGCTGCCAATTTAATTAAAAATTATAAGGATTTTACTCATCTTACCTTCGAAACCAAAATGCTCAACAGCAAGAAGGATGAGGTGGATATTGAAATTACCAGTAGGGTGCTTCTCAATAGCAAGGGTAAGCTAATCGGTCTTCATGGACTGACCAGAGACATCAGCGAGCGCAAGCTGGCAGAAAAAGCAATGCAAGAGAGCGAAGAACGGTTCAGGACTATCGTTGAGACAGCTCCCAGTCTCCTTATGATTACTGATGCAAAAGGTAATAACCTATACGTCAGCCCTAACTGTGAAGAGATTACAGGTTACACCCAGGAAGAACTGCAGGGTGAACTGCTATGGTGGGTGCATGAGGATGACGCTCAAAGGGCGAAGGAACTCTTTGCGCATACCTTCCGCAATGGAGTGGGATACAAGAACTTCGAATACAAGATAGTCAAAAAGAATGAGGGAATGCGGCATGTTTCAAGCTCCTGGGAGCCGCTTAAAGATGAAGAAGGGGAGTTTGAGGGGATTGTCTTCCAGACGATTGACATCACCGAGCGCAAGCAGGCAGAAGAAGCACTGCAAAAACTCAATGAGAAACTTGAGCAGCGTGTTCACGACCGTACTGTCGAGCTTGAGAAAAAGAACGCAGAACTTGAGAGGATGAACAAGCTATTTATAGGACGTGAGATCCGGATGGCTGAACTCAAGAAACAGATCGCTGAGCTTGAAAAGGATGACGAGGCTGATAAAAAGGCTGGGGATAAGACGACATGACACTGAAGGATTTAAATCAAGAGAAGGATGAAGAGTCACTCAAAAAACACAAAGAAGAACTGGAGTTGAATGAAAAACATCTCTCACTCATCTATGACTCGGTTTCTGAAGTGATATTTCTTCTGGCTGTTGAACCCGATGATCGCTTTCGCTTTATATCTGTTAACCGGGCATTTTTGGCTGTCACCGGATTGAACAGGGAACAGGTTGTTAGTAAAAGAATTGAACAGGTTTTACCAGAAACGGCTCATGCACTTGTTATTAGCAAGTATAAGGAAGCGATAACTGAAAATAAGACCGTTTTCTGGGAGCAGACTTCCACCTATCCTGCAGGTGAACTTGCGGGTACTGTGACAGTGACGCCTGTTTGGAATGCTGAGGGAGTGTGTACCCATATTGTTGGTACAGTGCATGACCTTACCGAGCGCAAGAAAGCGGAGGAGCAAATTCGGTTCTTATCATCGGTTGTCGAGCAATCCGCAGATGGAATGGCGATCGTTAACATGGAAGGGAATTTGCTTTTCGTAAATGATGCCTGGGTAAGTATGCACGGCTACGAAAAGGCGGAGGAACTGCTCGGTCAAAACCTGAGTGTATTTCACAACGAAGATCAACTTAAGAACGATGTTGAGGCGTTTAACCGGAAAGTTAAGGAAAAGGGACACAACACCGGTGAGGTTGGTCATATACGCAGGGATAGCACAATATTCCCCACACAAATGACCAGCACTCTTCTGAGGGATGAAAACGATAATCCGATTGCCATAGCTGGCGTGGCTACGGATATCACCGAGCGTAAGAAGATGGATGAAAAACTACGCATAGCCCTTGAAAACACCAGAACAATTCTCGATAAAGCCCCATTTGGCGTAGTCGTTATCAGCAGGGATAGGAAGATCAAGTGGGTCAATGATACCGCCCTGAAAATGGCAGGAATGGAAAATGGAGATGTCATGCTTGGCAAGAACTGCGGCGAGTATCTGTGTCCTGCGCAGCAGAACGAGTGCCCGATTCTGGACAAGGGGCAGCAGGTTGACAATTCCGAACGAATTTTTCGCAGGAAAGACGGCAAAGAAATCCCAATCATCAAGACAGTCGCAGAGGTCAACATGGATGGTGAGGATGTTCTGCTGGAAACTTTTGTCGATATCACAGAGCGCAAGCATGCAGAAGAACAACTCAACATGTTCAAGTCTTTTGCTGAGACCTCTAATCAAGGAATGGGATGGGCAAATATCGACGGCAATATTGTATATACAAATTCTGCTTTGGCTAAGTTATTTGGAGAAAAAGATCAGAAGGTCCCATTAGGGAAAAATGTTGCAGCAACCTATTATCCTGAGGATGAACAGCAAAGGCTTAGGGAAGAGGTTTTTCCTTGCGTTTTTAAGGATGGAGCATGGTCCGGGGAATTAATGATACGGCAAACAAGCGGGAAATTAATACCGACGCAGAATAGTTTATTTTGCATACGTAACGAGGTGTCAGAACCAATATTTTTTGCTAATATTGTTATGGACATCACAGAGCGCAAGCAGGCCGAGGAAGAGATCCAAAAACTCAACGACGAACTTGAACAGCGGGTCATTGAGCGAACAGCCGAACTGGAGGAAAAGAACAAAGACCTTGAGCGCATGCTCAAAGCTTTTGTGGGACGGGAGGTCAGGATGGCTGAACTCAAGGAGCAGATCGATGAACTTGAAAAGGATGTCGAATCTGGTAAAAAAGCAGGGGATATGAAGACATGACTTTGGAGGATTTGAGTCAAACCTTGCGACGACACATCCAACCGCAGCAGAACTGCGGGGTATAGTGATGAAAATAAAAAAGAACACTCTGATACGTGGTTATGCCCTGAGTATGGGTATGGAAGCAGCTACAGACCTGATCACAGAAAAAATAATCAGCGCTGCCCTGGAGGAGAAAGAACTATACACCGAAGAAGAGACTGCCAAGATATATGGTGAGCTGATAAAAGAGGGGGGTTTAATCGGAATAGTCGCGCAAAATCTTGTGGTCCAATTAGAGCGAAAGAGATCAGAAGAGCAGACATTGCTACTTGATAATATTGAACACCAGATCTGGTATCTGACTGATAAAGAGACCTATGGTGTTGTAAACAAAGCCCATGCTAAATTCTTAGGGTTGGAAAAGGAGGAATTAGAAGAAAAGGATTTGTACCACATAATTGGTGTGGAAGAAGCCGATATTTGCATTGCTAATAATAGAGAGGTATTTGAGAAGAAAAAGCAGTCACATATAGAGGAATGGATTAAGAATGGGGGAGGTGAAACGCGTTTACTGTCTATTACAAGGACGCCGAAAATAGACGAAAATGGAAATGTTGAATATGTAATATGTGCAGCAGAAGACATCACCGAGCGAAAAAAAGCGGAAGAGAAAATAAAAGAAGCAGATATTATTATAAATAAAAGTCCTGCTGTGGCTTTTACATGGAAAAACGAGGAAGGCTGGCCGGTAAAGTATATTTCGGAAAATGTTAAAAAGCTTTTCGGTTATTCCTCTGAGGACTTTATGTCCCGGAAAATAAGCTACGCTGAGTGTATTTATCCAGATGATCTTGAACGAGTAGAGCAAGAGATTGCAGATTTCAGTGATGAAGAGGAAATAGATGAATTTGTTCATAAACCGTATAGAATATTAACAAAAGATAATAATGTGAAGATTGTCAAGAATTGGATTTTTATTGTAAGGGACTTTGAAGGAAAAATCACCCACTATAAAGGAATTATTGAAGACATCACCGAGCGCAAACGAATTGATGAGGCGCTGCTTAAGAGCGAAGAAAAATTCCGTTTACTAGCTGAGAATTCTGTTGATTGTATCTGGATGTTGGATAAGAAGTTGAAATTTACTTATCTAAGCCCTTCTACGGAAAGAATATTAGGCTATAAACCGGAACAGATGATTGGTACAAATCTAAGCTCGCATTTCAAGAAAAAAGAGTTTTTAAAGATTGGTGCTCTGGCTGCCAATGCCATTAAAAATTATGAGACTTTTACTCATTATACCTTCGAAACCAAAATGCTCAACAGCAAGAACGATGAAGTGGATATTGAAATTACCAGTAGGCTGCTTTTAAATAATCAGGGTAAGCTAATCGGTCTTCAGGGACTGACCAGAGACATCACCGAGCGCAAGCAAGCAGAGGAGGTGCTGCGGGAGAGCGAGGAGAAGTTTAGAAAACTGACAGAGCATTTGCCTGTTGCAATAGCAGTTGTAGATAAAAATGAAAAGACCGAGTATGCGAATAGGAAATATTTTGAAACAATTGGAAACATTTATGAGACTCCAAATTTAGCAGATTGGTTCCTTCGCGTTTATCCTGATGAAGAATACAGAAAATATGTGATCGAAAAGTGGTATGTAGATCTTGAAAAGTCGATAAATGAAGGAAAAGAGGTAGAACCATTTGAATACAATATAACGTGCAAAGATGGTAAAGTGAGGGTAATGGAGATTTCCGGAACCTGGATAGGTGATAAATTTGTAACAATATTTAACGACGTCACCGAGCGGGTGCATGCCGAGGCAGAACTCCAAAAACTCAATGAGAAACTTGAACAGCGTGTCAATGAGCGAACAGCCGAACTTGAGAAACAGAACGAAGACCTTGAGAGCATGAACAAGGCTTTTGTGGGCAGGGAGATACGGATGATTGAACTGAAAGGAATAATTAAAGACCTTGAAGAACAAATAGCATCAGTGGAAAACGAGGGGGAATAATATTATAGATATTATTATAATACTTCTCATTATTGCTGCTTTTCTACAAATATTGGCTGTAATATTTGCCCTCAAACTCATTAAACTTACAAAGACCGCAAAAGGCTGGATATTGATCTCTATTGCCCTGGTATTAATGGCAGTAAGAAGATTTCATTATGTAATTGATTATTTACAATGGGATTTCTGGGAATATTCTTATATTGCTTTTGAACATTATCTTGCAGTTATTATTTCCATCACAATAATTATTGGAATCTATTTCCTTTCAGATGTATTCAGGGAAAAAGCAAGAATCGAACAAAAACTAACAGAAACAGAACATTTCGAAAATGTGCTGTTGAACAGTGTCTGGACTGGTATATGGGTAGTTGATGCCAATAATAATTACGTTTACTTTAACAGAGCCATGGAGAAAATATCAGGTCTTACCAGTAAACAGGTAATGGGAACAAACCTCTTCAATGACATGCCAGAACAGAACATGGAAGGTGAGGCATGTTTCAGGGATTTGTTCCTGCAGGCAAAAAACTCACTTGAAGATACTCCCTATGATTCGATCCCGATAATCACTCCAGGAGGCGATCTAACTTACCAGAGCGGCGTTCTGGTACCAATACTTGATAACAATGGTAAATATGACGGTATGATATGTACTGCGAATGACATTACCCGGCATATAAAGGACGGGGCAGCAATAAAGGAGAGCGAGGAGCGGTTCAGGGAGGCATTTGAACATGCGCCCATCGGTATGGCCCTGGTATTGCGGGATGGACGCTGGCTGAAGGTAAATAAAGCACTATGTGGCATGCTGGGTTATACTGAATCCGAAATGCTGGCAATGGATTTCCAGACCATTACACATCCTGATGATCTTGATGCTGAACTTGAAAAATTAAAACAGATGCTTGAAGGGACAATGCAGACCTTCGAGAATGAAAAAAGGTACTTGACCAAAGACGGTGAGATCATCTGGACTGCTCTTTCCATATCAATTGCCAGGGATGCGGATGGGAGAGTGTTGCATTTTATCGAACAGATTGAAAATATCACTGATAGCAAACGCATTAAAGAAGAGCAAAAGCTAAATGAATCAAGGATGAAGGCACTGCTGGAACTTCACACAATGACACAGGCCAAGTTCAAAGAGATCACACGTTTTGTGATGGAGAAGGGAGTTGAGCTAACAAAAAGTAAATACGGTTTCGTTGGATTAATGAACGAAGATGAAACAGTTTTCACCATATATGCACGGTCTGAGGATATTATGGATGATTGTAGTATCTCTGACAAGCCCATTGAGTACTCTATTGAGCAGGCAGGCATCTGGGCTGAGGTCGTAAGGCAGCATAGATCCATCATAATTAATGATTATTCATCCCCCAATCCTGCTAAAAAGGGCATTCCTGAAGCTCATGTACAACTTACCCGTTTAATTGTCATTCCTGTATTTGATGACGACAGGGTTGTTGCTATAGCGGCTGTGGCTAACAAGGACGAAAATTATGATAATTCTGATATATACCAAATATCACTTCTTTTGAGTGGTATGTGGCAGCATATTAAAAACATGAAAGTGGTGGATGAACTAAACCGGCTCAACGATGAACTTGAAGAGCGGGTAGGGGAACGGACCGACCTGTTAAATGAAAGCAAGCAAGCCCTGTTAAATCTTGTGGATGACTTCAACAGTACTACAATCAACCTAAAATTTGCAAATGAGCGCCTGCTGGAACTGGACCGCATGAAATCCATGTTCATAGCCAGCACATCCCATGAACTACGCACACCATTAAACAGTATAATAGGCTTTTCCAGTATCCTGCTTGAAGGCTGGGAAGGTGAACTAAGCCAGGCGCAGAATGAACAAATTGATCTTATCCATACGGCAGGAAAACAACTGCTTGCCCTTATAAACGATATTATTGACATCTCAAAGATAGAGGCAGGAAAGCTGGAAACAGGTACCCAGGAGTTCAGCCTCAAGGAAGTGATAGACGAAGCAGTATCCTTAGTAAAGAATGATATTGACGAAAAAGGACTGGATCTGAAGATGGAAGTCGAGGACACCATTATTGCATCAGACAGGCGAAGATTGCTTCAATGTCTGATTAACCTATTGTCTAATGCTGTTAAATTTACAGACGAAGGTATGATTACATTATATGCAAAAACTATAAACAGTATGACAAACATATCAATTACAGATACGGGTACAGGTATAATGCCTGATGATATTAAAAAATTGTTTGCGCCATTTGTAAGGCTTGAATCATCCCTTTCCGCAAAAACACAGGGAACAGGGCTTGGTCTATACCTGACAAAAAAACTCACAGAGGATGTACTGGGAGGTACAGTAGAAGTAACATCTGAGTATGGTACTGGCAGTACATTTACCATAAACATTCCAGTTAAACTGGAAATAACGGACTACGAGGGTGAATCAAAATGAAGCGGGTACTGGTAGTTGAAGATAATGAAAATAATATGAAATTACTATGTTTAGTATTAGAAAAATTTGGGTACGAACCAATTAAAGCTTTTACCGGAGAGGAAGGCGTAGAAAAGGCAATAAAAGAAAGTGCCGATTTAATATTGATGGATATCCAGCTTCCGGATATCAGTGGATTAGAGGCTGTAAAACGCATTCGTATGATGGATGATATGCAGGAAATCCCGATCATTGCCATAACTTCATATGCCATGTCAGGTGACCGGGAAATGATACTTGATATGGGGTGCAACGGGTACTTTGAAAAGC
>Ga0255419_10334_pt1 | contig 10137 bp, 9 predicted proteins | sample ANMaggSeSYBR02J3_FD_182658 | JGI IMG/M metagenome (GOLD analysis project Ga0255419, IMG submission 182658) | Sediment cell enrichment communities from methane seep in Santa Monica Basin, California, United Staets - ANME aggregate JGI... | ecosystem: Environmental > Aquatic > Marine > Cold seeps >...
CGTTATGAGGAAGGAAGAGCTATTAGCGGTTATTTACGAAGCCAGGGGGATTGAGAAAGAGATCCAAGAAGAAATACAGGAATTGAAAAAAACCTCTTGAGAAAATGACGGTTAAGGAGCTGAAAGAGGTAGCTTTAGAAATTCCCGGGGTTACCGGTGTAACCTCCATGAAAAAAGAGGAACTGCTTGATATTATTAATAAAGATAGAGGCATTGAGGACGAAAAGCCGGCACAGAAGAAAAAAGAGAAGCCCACTAAGCCCACCTCAAGCGTGAAAGACCTGAAAAAAAAGATCGTCCAGTTTGGATTGGATAAGCAAAAAGCGCGCGAAGCAAAAGATAGGAAAAAAGTTGATATCCTGCGCCGCCGCATCAATCGCTTGAAGAAACAGACAAGAAAGGTGGCCCAAGGCTGAAACAGGCGAATGCAGAACGTTTGATTAATCAAGTTAGTGTCTAGTGTCTGGGCCCTGGTTTTCCGGGGCCTGTTTTTTATAAAGGGTTGCTTACGGCGTATGTCGAAAAAAGAGAATGCTTTCAACCTCAACAAAACAGTAGCCATTATCCCGGCGGCTGGATCGGGGATCCGCATGGGAAGCGATCGGGCAAAGCAGTTTACGGAGCTTGAAGGCAGGCCCCTCCTGGCAGTAACCCTTAAGCCTTTTCAGAATTGCCCTGCCGTGGATGCAATCATTTTGGTTGTTCCTTCGATGGACGTGGGCTACTGTCGTAAAGAAATCGTAGAGAGATTCAAACTGGAGAAGGTCAAGGAAGTCATTCCCGGCGGGACGCGACGTCAGGATTCAGTAAGATTGGGCCTCGAAGCAACAAGGAAAAATTACGGCCTTGTTCTGATCCATGATGGCGTTCGGCCGGCCATTGATGAGGCATTAATTGAACGCGTGATTGAAACGGCAAAAACCCATCGGGCTGTAATCACTGCACTGCCGGCAAAAGAAACAGTTAAAGAGATCGACAGTGATGGCTATGTGGTGAAGACCTATGCCAGGAAGCAGATATGGCTGGTTCAGACCCCCCAGGTATTTCGTTATGAAGATATTGAAGCAGCCCATCAAAAAGCCATGATCGAGAGGTGGGATGAGGCAACAGACGACTCAGCACTGATAGAAAGACTGGGAATTCCGGTGACAGTGGTGGAGGGGTCTGAAAAAAATATCAAAGTTACGACACCCCATGACCTGGAGCTAACCAGGTTTTTATTGAAAAAGACACCATGACTTTGAAAATCGGCACAAGAGGAAGCAAACTGGCGCTTGCCCAAAGTGAATGGATCAAGAAAAAGATTGAGGCCAGACACCCCCATATTCATGTTGAACTGATCAGGATAAAGACCACCGGGGACAAAATTCTTGATACCCCGTTGAGCAAAATCGGTGGAAAATCGCTGTTCGTGAAAGAAATCGAAGAGGCGCTCCTCGCAAAAACGGTCGATTTGGCAGTTCATAGTATGAAAGATGTCCCCGCTGAATTGCCAGAAGGGCTTATGCTTTCTGCTTTCCCAGAGCGAGAGGACCCCAGGGACGCCTTTGTCTCCGTAAAATATCAAACAATCCAGGACCTGCCCCAGAGGGCAGAAGTAGGGACCAGCAGCCTGAGAAGGGCAGCCCAGTTGCTCACAATACGTCGTGACCTTGAGATTGTGCCACTCAGGGGGAATGTGGACACCCGACTCCGGAAGCTTGAAGAGGAAGAAATCCAGGCAATTATCCTGGCATCTGCGGGCCTTAAACGCCTTGGGCTTGAGAAACGCATTACCCATATCATTCCATCGGACCAGATGCTGCCTGCCATCGGCCAGGGCTCGCTTGGACTGGAGGTACGGCGTGACGATGAGCTGACAGTCAGCCTGATTGAATTTCTGAACCATGAGGAGACCGAGGTAACGGTAAGGGCAGAGCGGGCGTTTTTAAAGGAGTTGGAAGGCGGCTGTCAGGTTCCCATTGCCGGATTCTGCCGTTCTAAGGATGGAATGCTTCATCTGGCAGGAATGGTGGCTGAACTGGATGGATCAAATACTGTCAGGGATGAAATCACAGGAAAAAAAGCCCAGGCTGAACAAATTGGCGTCACACTGGCCAAAAAGCTACTCGATTCCGGGGCAGATAAGATACTGGCGCGCATTTATGAGAAATAACAAAATCGCTTAGCAATTTTTTAGCAGGTAATAAAGAATGCCTCATAATAAAAAAGGCAAGGTCTACTTGGTAGGGGCCGGCCCTGGAGATCCGGGGCTTCTGACAATAAAGGCTAAAGAGTGCCTGTCCCGGGCTGATGTGATAATTTATGACAGCCTGGCGAACCGGATTTTTCTCGAATACGCAGATACTGATGCGGAGTTGATATATGTAGGGAAAAAAGGCGGCAATCACACCATGCTTCAAAATGATATCAACTCACTGATTGTTGACAGGGCCAGGAAAGGACATTTTGTAGTAAGGTTGAAGGGGGGAGATCCTTTTATTTTTGGAAGAGGCGGAGAGGAGGCCCTGGAATTAATTGGGGCTGGTATAAATTTTGAGGTTGTGCCTGGGATCACTTCTGCAATCGCTGTCCCGGCCTATGCCGGGATTCCACTGACCCACAGGGATTACACCTCCACGGTAGCCTTCATAACCGGCCATGAGGACCCCCAAAAAGAAAAAACAGACATCGCATGGGAAAAGCTTGCAACAGGTGTCGGCACTCTGGTCTTTCTGATGGGTGTTGGGAATTTGCCGCATATTGCTGAAAGACTGATGGGACATGGACGAACGCCTGATACTCCCGCGGCTGTGATCCGCAGTGGGACTGTATCCGGGCAAAAGACAATTACGGGAACCCTTAAGGATATTGCCCGGTTATCCAGGGAGAAGGGCATTACGCCACCGGCCATTATCGTTGTTGGCGATGTGATCCACCTGAGAGAGAAACTCAACTGGTTTGAAACAAGGCCACTCTTTGCAAAACGTATTGTAGTGACCCGGGCCAGAGAACAGGCAAGCGGCTTTCTCTCATCTCTGGCAGAGCTGGGCGCAGAATGTATCGAGTTCCCTACAATAGAAGTGGTGCCGCCGGAAAGCTGGGATGCCATCGATCGCGCCATCGAAGCCATAGAAAGCTTTAAATGGCTGCTTTTTACCTCCGTAAATGGCGTCCAATACTTCTTAAAAAGGCTGGAGGCCCTTGGAAAGGATGTCAGGGATCTCAAGGGAATAAAAATTGGAGCAATTGGTCCAAAAACAGCCGAAATCTGGCATGACCTTGGGATCAAACCGGACTTGATACCTGGCGAGTACCGGGCAGAAGCTGTAGTAGAGAGCTTTAAGAAACTGGGAATCAAAGGGACAAATATCCTTCTTCCAAGAGCGGCAACCGCAAGGGAGGTTCTGCCTGAGGAATTACGAAAGATGGGGGCCCGGGTTGAGGTGGTACCGGCCTACAGGACGGTCAGGCCCGATCATTATACAGTAAAGGTGCGGGAAATGCTTGAAAAAGGGGCCCTTGATATGGTGACCTTTACAAGTTCTTCTACTGTAAATAATTTTGTTGAGATGTTTAAGGCCGATGTCCGGAAATTACAGAAATGGATGGGCACGGTGGCAGTGGCCTGTATTGGGCCTATCACCGCGAAGACTGCTCAGGAGAATGGCTTCACAGTAACTCTTACCCCCCCCGAATACACCATTGAATCCCTCACGAACAGCATTGTGCAGTATTTTTCATCTCATTAAGTTAAATTGTTGCTATATACTCAGCAATTCTAATTATCGCCTCCACCTGGCAGGGCCGTGGGGTCTCTTTTTAAAGGCCGCAAAAAACTGTTTCATTCTATTGAACGGCCGCGTAGCCTCGAAATTCGTTATAGGACAGCCCCAAAGGAGAATTTCCGTTGCAACTGACGCCTTCTCTGCCTGCTCGGAGCCTTTATTCAAAGCCACGGGGGCGTTCCACAAGCTGTGGAAGAATTTGTCTTGCGTCCTTTAAAAAGAGACCCCGCGGCCCTGCGTTAGCAAGGGCTAAAGGTTATAATGAGAATTGTTGCTAAATACTCTTGCAACTCACCTTGAAAATGGTAATATAGTTTTTTACAGGGTTCTAAAGCTGGTCACTGTGCCACCTGTGTTAGGCGCTGCCATGCAGCGATTGTAATGAACGCGGCCGTTACGGGAAAGACATCCAGCATATAGGAACCAAAAGTATACGTTAGCCCAAAGACAAAGGAGGGGAAAACGATGATAGCAAATAAAAAAGTCCCTAACATAAGATTTCTGATTGTCATCGCATTGATAGGTATTGGACTCCTGGCATTTACAGCGTCCCAGGCAGGTGCTGAGGAAGCGCTCAAGCAACAGCTACTCGTCGATGCATCACGGATATCCATTGAGAACTGCGTTGCTGACCCTAATATGCAATGGTTCCTGCACCACTTACAAAATGCCAAAGGCCTTCTAATCGTGCCGAGGCTGTACAAAGGAGGCTTTTTCCTTGGCGGTTCAGGCGGCAGGGGCGTTCTGCTGGTACGCGATGAGAAGACAGGTGAATGGATTGGTCCGGCCTTTTACACGCTTGGCTCCGTGACCTTTGGCTTACAGATTGGTGGCCAGGTGGCGGAAGTTGCAATGATGGTGATGACGCAGAAGGGTCTGGAAAACCTGTATTCTACAACCTTCAAATTCGGAGGTGATGTCTCCGCGGCCGCCGGACCTTACGGTGCTGGTGCCGCAGGCGCCGTATCCAGTTTTAATGCTGACTTTCTTTCCTTCACACGGGCTAAAGGTGCCTATGTGGGCGTATCGCTGGAAGGAGCTGTCGTAAACACGAACTATGAATGGAACAAAACTTACTATGGCAAGCCAATAAAACCGGTGGACATTTTCGTGGGCCGCAGTGTCAGCAACCCTGAGTCGGCTGAGCTACGATCCGCAATAGCCAGGCTCGCAAAATAGCCTTCTCGTCAAGATATGCCTCAAATACGAAACTTCAGCATCATTGCCCATATTGACCATGGAAAATCAACACTGGCTGATCGTATGATTCAGCTGACAGGCCTTGTGGAAAGTCGAAATTTCCGTGACCAGATCCTGGACAACATGGATATCGAACGGGAGAGAGGAATCACGATCAAAAGCCAGGCCGTCAACCTTCCTTATGTCAACTCGAAAGGCGAAGAGTTTGAACTAAACCTGATTGATACCCCCGGCCATGTGGACTTTTCATATGAAGTCTCCCGCGCATTAGCGTCGTGCGAGGGTGTCCTTCTCCTGGTCGATGCCTCCCAGGGCGTGGAAGCCCAGACCGTGGCCAACCTTTTTGCGGCCATGGAGCACGATCTCACCATCATCCCGGTCATCAATAAAATTGACCTGCCATCTGCGGACATAGATCAGGTGAAGGAACAGATTGAAGTGGATCTGGCCCTTGACTCGGATATGGCTATTCTGTGCTCTGCCAAGGAAGGGACAGGCATCGAAGATGTGCTCGAGGCCATTACTGCCCACATTCCGTCCCCGGAGGGAAATGTTGACGAACCTATGAGAGCCCTCGTATTTGATGCGCATTATGATCCTTTTCGTGGGACTATTGTCAGCCTGAGGGTTTTTTCTGGCCGGGTGCGCCCGGGTGATACGATCCGGCTCATGTCCACCGGCGCCACCCATAAGGTCGAAGAAACGGGTATCTTCCGGTTGGGGAGAGAACCGAGAGATGCCCTGTCTGCTGGCGAGGTCGGTTACATCATTGCAGGCATCAAGACAGTCAGCGATACGAGGATTGGTGACACCATTACCCTGGATACTGATCCAGCCCCCGGTCCCCTGCCGGGTTTCAAAGAGATCAAACCCGTTGTGTTTTCATCTGTCTACCCTGTTACGTCCGAGGATTATCAAGGTCTGACTGAGGCACTTGAAAAATATATACTGAATGACGCTGCCCTGGTCTTTCAAAAGGACTCCTCCGCGGCCCTTGGCCTGGGGTTTCGCTGTGGCTTTCTCGGCCTCTTGCACCTGGAAATCGTCCAGGAACGGCTTGAAAGGGAATTCGGGCAGTCCCTCATCATGACGGTCCCCACTGTTGAGTACCACTTTACACTCACGAACGGAGAAACCCTCAGCGTGGATAATCCATTATACTATCCGGATACTGCCACTATCGATAAGTCCATGGAACCCTACATAAAAACAAGCATCTTTATCCCGGAGCGGTATGTAGGGACAGTCATGGATCTCTGCCTTGAGCGCAGAGGAGTAAACTCAAGGTTCAGCTATCCCACGCCCGGACGCATCGAAATCCAGTTTGACATGCCTTTGGCAGAGGTCATATACGACTTTTACGACCGGCTTAAGACCGTGACCCAGGGTTACGGCTCATTTGATTACGATCTTCTGGATTACCGGGAGAACGATCTTGTAAAGCTGGACATTCTTGTGAACGGGGAAAGAGTTGACGCCCTTTCTCAAATTGTGCATCGAGATCGGGCAAGGTCAAGGGCGCTTAATGCCTGTGAAAGGCTGAAAGAAGAAATTCCGAGGCACCTGTTCAAGATTCCTATTCAGGGGGCCATCGGCGGAACCATTGTCGCCAGGTCTACAATCTCGCCTTTTAGAAAAGATGTGACAGCCAAATGCTATGGAGGGGACATCACCAGGAAACGTAAACTTCTTGAAAAGCAGAAAAAGGGGAAAAAACGAATGAAAATGATTGGCTCCGTCGCCATTCCCCAGAGCGCTTTTGTAGCTGTGTTTAAGGCTGATAATAAATAGTGCCGACCGAAAACAGTTATTTTTCCCAATCTCTTCGTCAGGCTCAAATTGTAATCCTCGAAATACTCAATGTATGGATGCCTGTCCCGCTGTATTTAAGCGGGGTGGTTATAATTTTCGCCTTCCTTGATCTTGGAAAAAATCCCTAGTTTTCGCTCAGGCACTAAATAGCAAAAACACAGCATTGAACCCATTATTCCAGTATTCCATAATTCCAATCCCGCTAAAGACGGGATCTGTGACTTTCCAATGGGGGCGAAGCCCCTGAGTTCTCACTGATGAACGCTTATCAAAAACACGGTCTCTATATCCACGTACCCTTCTGCAGGACAAAATGCCCTTACTGTGGATTTTACTCCATTGCCTCTACCTCTCTCATCTCCAGGTGGCTGGAAGCCCTAAGAAAAGAAGTGGTCTACTACAAGGACCGGTTCGAATGTTTTGACAGCCTGTATCTGGGCGGCGGAACACCCACACTGTTAAGTACCAGGGACCTCGAAAAGATAATGCAGCACCTTTTCATGCACTTTGAATTTGCCCCGAATACCGAGTTCACCATAGAGGCTAATCCCGGGGATCTGACCCCGGAAAAAGCCGACGGACTCAAGGCCATGGGCTTTAACAGAGTTAATCTGGGGGTTCAGTCCTTTGATGTCCATGAGCTGTTGTTTCTGGGGAGGAGACATACTGGCGAGGAATCCGAAAGCGCGCTCAAGACACTGAGGGCCTCCGGATTTGACAATGTGGGCGTTGATCTGATTTACGGACTCGAGGGGCAATCTTTAAAAGGATGGATCAATACGCTCAACCGAACCCTTACGTTTCGGCCCGAACATATTTCATGTTATCAGTTGACCTTTGAAAGGCGAACACCTTTCTGGAGCATGAGGGCAAAGGGCATTATAGGGCCCATTGGTGAAGAAGAGGAGAGTTCTTTTTTCCTCACCACATCCAGATTTCTGGAAGAAAAAGGGTACATTCATTACGAAGTTTCAAATTTTGCCAGGGAAAAGATCTACTATTCCCGTCACAATTATAAATACTGGCACCATGTCCCATACCTGGGGCTCGGCCCCTCGGCTCACTCGTTTCGAAATAGGACCCGCTGGTGGAATTTCCGCTCAATAAGACGATATTGTGAGGCCCTGGAGGATCACAAGGCACCGGTTGAGGGATATGAAAATTTGACTAATGATCAGATGAGACTTGAATCAATTGCTCTCGGTTTGAGAACCAGCGACGGTTTTGCTATCAAAGAAACCGACCTTGACTCGCAATCAGCCGATATGCTCTCCAGGCTGCAAAACTCGGGATTCCTTAATATCAAAAAGGACAGAATTGTGCCCACCCGAAAGGGGTTTCTCGTAGCCGACCACCTTCCACTATGCCTTGATATCCCCGTAGAACTTCCGGTATAACCCGCGAAATTGATCATAAGTCATGCCCAAAATCCGGGCTGCTTTTCTTTGATTGTATTTTGATTTCTTGAGTGCCTGGGTCAAAAGACGACTCTTTAGCTCCTGAATAACCTCGTTGAAGGGTTTATTCATGAGATACTCAGTCGAAAATTTGTCCTTTTCAACCCTGGGCCCTTCTTTTCCTGGCCGATGTTGACCATAGGGAGAATGAAAGGGATCAAAGACTATATCCGTAATCAGCGATGAATCCGATCGATATACTGCACGTTCCACTACGTTTTTCAGTTCACGCACGTTTCCAGGCCAGGAATAGTTTTCAAGTGCGGTAATAGCTTCATCACTGAATTGGGGTACTTCCTCACGGCCAAGTTCAAAGGCCATCCGCACTGCAAAATGGTTTGCCAAAAAAAGAATATCTCCTTCTCGTTCCCTGAGAGCAGGCAAAAGCAGCACTTCAAAGGAGAGGCGATCCAATAAATCCTGCTTAAAGCGGCCCTCGATCACCAACGCCGACAGGTCGGCATTGGTCGCCGCGATAATTCTGACATAGTTGATGAACCCATGAACGGCAGCAGTTACGCGCAATGTGCCACTCCTCAATATCTCAAAACCGTGCGGTTTTTATCAGTTAACCTTGAACCCCTGGCCCAGACCTGGCTTTGCTCTCCCGTTGCGTAGAAACTCCTGGCGTAGAATTCAGTGCGATCGTTTCAAGAATGCATATCAAGTCGCGCCAGGGCAGGCGTGAACCATGGAACTTTGAACCTGAGTTACGATATATCAATACATTGAGGAAGTCTATACTGCCGAAGTTTTTTCGTGTTCCTTTGTAAGTGAAGATTTCAGGGTTCGCAGTTCTTTTTCAATATCCTCATCAACCAAAAGCATGTCAAATTCTCCTTCCAGCGTAGGCTTTCTTCCGAAATTGACCATATCAGCTTCAGCTTCCATCCTTTCAATCCGGTTTTCAAACTCCTCGAACCTCAGGATGGCCTCAGAGCTATCCACGCGACGGATTTCTTGCTGTGCGCGTTTTTTTCCGTTTGCATGAATGTGGCGTTGCACGAGCACACGTTGCTTTTCGCGAGCAGTACCGAGTTTATCCTCAAGTTGGCGGATGTCATCCTGATATTGCTCGATCAAAGCCTTGTATTCTATTAATTCTTTTTCAAAGGCATCCGCCCGATCGGAATATCTGCGCTTCTCCACGAGTGCTTCCCGCGCCAGATCATCTCTGCCCTTGTTGACTGCAAGCTCTGCCCTGTCTTTCCAATGCTTTTCCCGGGCCAGAACTTCATCAAGCTGACGTTGAACCTTCTTGCTGTTGGCCATCACGCCTGCGCACGAGGCCTTGATTTCAACCAGGGTGTCTTCCATCTCGCGGATCATAAGTCTGATCAGCTTTTCCGGATCTTCTGCCTTATCCAGCATGGCATTGATATTGGAGCTGATGATATCGCGAAATCGTGTAAAAATTCCCATAATGTGACCTCCATCCTTTATGTTTTGCCAATATGTAAGGCAGGAATTGTGCCAAAGGATGTTTTTTAGTGAAAAATGAAGAAATTCAAGAAGTTATTGGCTTGACACAGCCGATTCGATTGTGGTAATGTACACCAAATATTGGTAATAACAACCATTAGAAGGTATATTTTGCCATGGAAAGACAAGCTGACAGAACGGGACCTTCTGCAGGCGTGGAAGAGGCGCTGGGGCAGTCCGAGGCTTTCCTGGGGTTTCAGGAGCGGTTATCACGTGTCGCTCAAATAAACCGGCCTGTGCTCTTGATTGGGGAACGGGGTACAGGAAAAGAGCTGGCTGCAGCCAGGCTCCACTTTCTTTCAAACCGATGGCAAGAGCCCCTGGTAGCCCTCAATTGCTCAGCCCTCATGCCCTCGCTTATGGAATCAGAGCTATTTGGCCACGAAAAAGGGGCATTCACCGGGGCCGAACAGCGGCGG
>Ga0255419_10339_pt1 | contig 10064 bp, 9 predicted proteins | sample ANMaggSeSYBR02J3_FD_182658 | JGI IMG/M metagenome (GOLD analysis project Ga0255419, IMG submission 182658) | Sediment cell enrichment communities from methane seep in Santa Monica Basin, California, United Staets - ANME aggregate JGI... | ecosystem: Environmental > Aquatic > Marine > Cold seeps >...
TTGATTAATTCCGGGCGGATCAAAGCCGCGGTACTGGACAGCAAAAAGAAGATGAGGACAAAGACGATAAAGGCAGCGATGTTCAAGGTAACGGCCAACTTCTTATTTTTTTTCAGGTTAATCTCACCGATTTGGGCATATCCCTCTGGTAATGTCTTGGTTGAAGTCTTCATTATAGGTCCTCCAATTGGTATAGGTTTTATTCTTTGTTCAGATAAGCAGATAGTGTTTCCAATTTAACCTTATTTGCCATTAAATCTATCCCCGTTATTGCAGCAGTCTTGATATTCATTAGATTTGGGAATGCTAATTTCCCTTGTGCCAAGGAATACATCCAGATTAAATCAAGGTAGTTTGCCGCAATATTTAATTTCTCGAGGATATTTGTTTTTGAAAGTTTAAATCCTATTCCAGTGGTTGTTTTATCACTAAAAAAGTAGGAACTTCCTCTCACGAGCACATTTTCGGATAAGGATTTGTTTTCTATATCTTCAATTATTCTCAATAATCCATTTAAATAATCATTTAGAATTTTTCCCCTTAATTCTTTGCCGGGTTTATATTTTCGCATAACAAACAAATAGTCGAAGGATGTCCCATTGTGCAAGTCGTATTTTTTATCAGATGGGTTAAAAACCATAAGCATTGGTGATAGATATTTATAGAGGCCGATCAGTCTAAAAAGCGGCGTTGTTAAAAATTGCCACATTGGCGCCACGATGAATAGTAAAAAGAATCCGAGTGGATTTATCACCAGGATTTTCATCCAGATTGATAATATTCCCAACATAATTAGAGACATTACTGCAGCAATTATCCATTGCAGGATTTTATTTATTTCATAAAATTTATTCATTCTCAATTCCTGTTTGTTTGTAACCAAAACGTATAACGATTAGATGAGGGCCGCCCAACGGATGAGCTTCGCGTAGCATCCTGAGTGAAGCCGAAGGGGAGCGGGGGTTATCCGCGCGTTTTCTCTGGTTGCTCAATCCTAATCTCGACCAATGTCGTCGACCTTCTCTAACTTGGGAGACATCAAATTGTGAAGAAGTTGAGGATCGTCGAAGTAGATCCCCGTTAATAGCAGGCTGAATACGATGTTATCCTTTCTGATCACCAGTACATTGCCCAGCTTGATTCCGTCCTTCTCAAAAAAGGCACTAAAGCTCTCGTCACCCAGCGTAAACAGTTTTGGGTCTTCAATTATCTCAAGCTCACCACTTCCCAGGGAAGCTCCTAACTTGTAAGCAGATATTCTGTCGTCGAACGCGGAGTTTGCCAGTTCAACTGTTTCATTAACCTCAGCCTCTGACTTGAGCCACAGATAGTTTGTATTGACCGAGTCCCTCTCTGAGTCATATTCGTATTCAATCTCTGTAGAACCATCCAAGTTTCTCTTTACCAGATAAGTCTCACCGTTGGTCTGGTCATTTGTTACAACTCCAAATTCTTCAAGATCCCTGATTGTAACAAGTAGAGTTTTCTCTTCATCCCGAATCTCTCTGGAAGAGCAACCAAGAACCACTAAACAGAAACCGACTAAGCTTATCAACAGTATACTAAGGGTTTTCTTCGTTTTCATCGGCTTAACTGACTCCTAACAAAACTTGACTGAAAGCCCGGCTAACGGATTAGCTTCGCGTAGCCCTTCGACTTCCACCTCGATTGCACTCGGTGTTCGCTCAGGACAGGCATCCTGAGTGAATACGAAGGGTTGCGAAGCACCCTGGTGAGGGCACCCGCAGCCGGTCCTTTTATTCCCGTATCCCGTCCCCGGTCGTCGGTCTTAACAAGCTGTCGGGTGGAGCTTGTGTTAGGCAGGTGTTTCATGGTTGATAATTGAAGATAGTGCCATTAATGCTTCTAGGGAGAAACGTCTGTAAAATTTCATAAAATCTAAAAATAATATGTATGATAGTAATCCGAAGAAAGCGAGTGGAAAAATAGTAATATTCGTATCTGAAAACAGGAAGTAAAATGAAAACCAGAAAAAAATTACAGATATTAAAGTCATAGTCCTCAATAATCCATATAAAGCGACATAATTTTGAATCTTAGGGAAATGGTTATTTGCTTTTTCAACGCAAAAATGATATACAAATCGGAAAAAATCAACATTTCCAAATTTTAGGTCTTCTGGTTCTAAATACTTTTGTGATTTCATTTTTATCAGTTCTTCTACGTCACTTCTAATTAGTTTTACTAGTACACTATCTAGCGGTTTTGCATACAGCTCCCGTAAACGGAAAAGATTTCCCAATAATAAATCTATTAATGTTATTGGCAGTAATACAATTGCAAATAGTGTTCTAATTACAATCCTAGTTACTTTTGGTTCAGCAACATCATAATATTTAGGATAACCAAGACCAAGAAGATATTTTGATGGATAACCAACCTTCCATACTGAATATCTCTCGATTATTTCTGATGACAGATAACTTAATACATGCCCAACAAGGTATGATGAAATAATGAATGGGAGATAAATTTCTATGCGATTGAAATCAACATAATTAGATAAAGTAGTGTAAAATGACTGAGTTTTCGAATGTAAAGAAAATGCAACATAAAGACAATAGAGAAAAAATGATCCAGGTATAAAATAACCAAGAAAATCGTATAAGGAGAAAGGATTTTGTTTTAACTCCATAAGGTTGCTTCCTTTAATAAATTAGATATGCCTAATGTTAATTATGTTCCATGTGCAGGATAAGATGATAAACAGTTATCCCCAGCTGGCTTTAACGAAGACCAGGTGTCTGGTATGTGAAAAGTGTAACATAATAGTTACGCCTTTACGAGAGCCCTTCGCTATGCTGCCGCTGGGCGTCAGCTACTCAGGACAGGGGACTGGGAGAAGTTGTGACTGTGAGACTGGGCCCTTCGATACGCTCTCGCTTCACTCGAGCTACTCAGGACAGGCGATGGGGAGAAGTTGTGACTGTGAGACTGGGCCCTTCGATATGCTCTTCGAGCCTTCCTTCGGTCGCAGGACAGGTGACCAGGGGACTGGGCGGGTACATTAACTGGTTGGAGGGTGCTGGATCCTCTCCTCCAATAGAGAACTTTATTTGAGTTTTAGTTATTACCCAACCCCGCTGCATGTGACCGCCATGCAGCGGGGGTTAGGGAGCCACAATATCTATAAACAACAGACCTCGATATTTATTTATCTATCTCACGAGGCAAGCCAAACAAGAAATAACCATATAGGATTACCAATACTATGTGAATCAGATAAAGCAATCCAAACATCCAATTCAGAGGAATTCCAGAGAAAAGATTCAAGGAAAGCTTATAGAGATTTAATAGAATATAGAGGATGAATAGAGAGAGAACTACGGCTCGCCGCCCTTCAGATTTCGGGGCATTCCTGGCGAAAAAAGTTACCGCAAAAGTACCGAGTATAAACGCCCCCCAGCCCTGTGCAAGCAGAGGGGCATCTCCACTTGGATCCAGCCCCATCATTGAAAGGCTAAATGCTGGCATGATGATAAACCCTATACCAAACAGAAATGCAATAATATAGTTAATTGTGAAAATTGTCTTAAGTTTCATTTCAATCTTCTCCTTATTGATTTCAAATATATGACTCCCTAACGGATAAGCTTCGCATAGCCCTTCGACTTCCTCCTCGATTGCACTCGGTGTTCGCTCAGGACAGGCATCCTGAGTGAATACGAAGGGTTGCGAAGCACCCTGGTGAGGGCACCCGCTCTGAGCCCTTCGACTACCACCTTCGGTGTCCGCTCAGGATAAACGCAGACGAAGTGTCGGGTGGAGCGCGGGTTAGTTGGCATTCTTCGTAAATTCCACTTTTTCATCAAGCCAATTTAGAATAGCTAATCTAATCCTCTCATGGGATATTCGTTTGATATTAAAGGATAAATGACGTTCGGGTCCCGTAATCAATGGATCGCTAAAATCCAATTCTCCAAAAGATAAAGAGCCAGCATGCCAATGGGCGGACCTGATTCTACCGAACAAAAAATCATATAGCTCTCGATCTTCCTTCGCGTATGAATTCATAAAATCAGTGAAACCGCCATGGTCCGTGCCTTTACGCTTAACTATACTCTCTACTGCAGCAATCTCATATGAAAGTTTAACTGTAGGAAATCTTCTGCCTGCAATCCCACCAAGCTGATACAGTAAACAACAATGAAGGAAACAATCCTGAACAATCCTCTCTGCGTCTCGGATACCACGCAATATTTTTCTTGTTTCTTTTGGACAGACCAAATACTCATTAGTTGGCCTGGTTGGATTAAAAACACTATCCTCAAAATTGGCTAGGTTGCAAATCTCCCCTTTTTTGGGCATAGAACTAATGCCAGAGTTGACGTATAGTTGTGTTGACTTTCTGATCATTTCGTATTTTTCATTTTCCTCATTAAGGAAATATATATTTTGGTGATTCGGGATCTCCAAAGGTGTATTCAGAATAAATGACAGATATGCTGAGTATTGACTTGCAAGTGCTTGAGCAACTTCATCTGCATGTCTGTTATCTATTGCGGCGACGTTTTGATCAATAACAACAATTCGTTCAGCATTGACCAATCCTGAATCATCATCAGGGAATAGAGGCGCAAATCTAAATCCGGGCAACCAGTACTCTCCTGGTAAATTGCATCCTGCGATCGTGCGGAAGAATAATCTTTTGAAATACTTATTGGTCTCTTCTTCTAGTGTCCTAATTAGAATGACATGAATAAAATCCTGAAGCAATAATTCTCGTTCGGTGTTTATTTGATTAAGACTCTCAATAGACAACAGCCGTCCATCATGAGTTTGAATGATTTTCCAACTTACAAATACTTTTTCTTCTTCAATTTCGAAGGTGATATCTTGCTCACTTACATAGTTATTGTTTTCAAAATGACTTGATCCATTTGCCTGAATTAATCCGTGTTTTGGACTTCTCATTGCTGAGTAAAAATATAATAAAAACAACCGAGAATTTTCTTTTGATAGATTGAAAGTTTTCTTCATAAATGTTTTCTTGTGCCAACTAACGTTAATTATGTTCCCTATGCAGGATAAACCAATAAAATGATATCCTCCGGCGTGAAGGATAAGAGGATAAACAGTTATCCCCCGCTGGTTTTAACGAGGCCAGGTGTCTGGTATGTGAAAAGTGTAACATAATAGTTACGGCTTTACGAGAGCCCTTCGATACGCCCCTTCGCTGCGGCTCTCCTGGGCGAAACGTAGTGCAGACGAAGGGCTCAGGGCTACTCAGGACAGGCCCTTCGATATGCTCTTCGAGCCTTCCTTCGGTCGCAGGACAGGTGACTGGGCCCTTCGATATGCTGCCGCTGGGCGTCAGCTACTCAGGACAGGCCCTTCGATACGACCTTTGGTCCTTCCTTCGGTCGCAGGACAGGGGACTGGGAGACTTGGTGACCAGCCATCCTTCAGAGAACTACCCTTGAGTTTTAGTTATTATCCAACCCCGCTGCATGGCGGTGGGATTCCGGGTCACCAGCTGCATAGTTATCCCCGGTTTCCTGATCAATATAAAGCATGACTGGCGCGCCAATAGGGGAGGTCGCAATTGTAAGCTTGTGCCCCCGCTGTTTGAGCTCTTTTTGAGTGCTCTTGCTGGTGTTCTCGCTGATAGTCAGCGACCCTGCCTCTTTGAAAGTCTTAACTCGATCAGGATTGGGATCAAAGGAGTCCTCGTGGTGAGCCGTAGCAAAGCGTGGCGCAGTGACAGCGTTTTTGGGCAGCAGATCAAATTCAATAAAATCAAGCAGCAAATTCAATGTCACTTGATCCTGTAAATCTCCACCGGCGACGCTTATGGCCAGGATAGGCAACCCATTTTTCAGGACTAAGGTAGGAGTGAGAGTTGTCCGGGGACGTTTCCCGGGTTGGATGCAGTTCGGATGGCCTGGAGTAGTATTTAGACTTCGCAAACGGTTGCTGTAGGTAACACCTGCTTTCCCTCCATCCCGCGGTTCTTTGGGCACGTTCGCGCTGGGGGTTGCACTAACCACATTTCCCCAGCGATCTGCGACTACACAGGTCGTTGTGCCGCCAGGGCCAGGGCGAAAAACACCAGGATGATCCAGGAGCGGTTTCATACCATGGGGATCGCCTGGCCGGGCTTCCTGGGACCCTCTCCCCGGGTCGATTAATGAGCGGCGAATTTCTGTGTAGGTATCTGAAAGAAGAGCTGGCAATGGCACATCAACAAATTCCGGATCGCCGTAATACAGGTCACGATCAGCCATTGCCAGCTTGATAGATTCTGTAACGAGATGAATATAATCAGCCGAGTATTGCTTCATCCCTTTAAGATCAAAGTCCTCCAATAACTTTAAAGCCTGGAGGAGAAAAGGCCCTTGAGTCCAGGGACCACATTTGCATATTGTATATCCTTTGTAGGTGATCGTTAGCGGATCTTCTATGGTAGTTGTGTGGGCAGCAAGATCGCTAATACGGAGGAATCCGCCCTGTTGGATGTAATATTCTTCCAGTTCCTCTGCAATGTCATTTCTGTCTTTGTTCCGTCCGTAGAAACGGTCGCAGGCCCCTTGCAGTTTCTGCTCACGGCTTCCAGAAGTAATTTGTTCCTCTTGGACCATTCTGCGCAGGGTTCTGGCGAGTTTTGGGTGCCAGGGTTTTGTTCCTGTGTCCAGGAGTGCCAGAGTGGGAGGTAGGACTTCCTCAAGAGATCGGGTGCCATACTTTTGAAGTGTCGTAATGCATAAATCCACTACTGAGGGCACAGGCGCCATCTTTATATCCTCTGGGATCCCGTTTTCCAGGTACCAATCAATCGCCTTTTGTGATAATGGTGCCCTTCCCTGGCCGCTGAGTGCTTTCACCGTTTGGCTGCCCGCGTCATAAATCAAGAGCGGGACTTCTCCTCCGATGGAGCAGGCGCCGTGGTCAGTGACTGTGAGAGCCAGGATTGTAGAGACAGCAGCATCAGCCGCGTTTCCTCCCTCAGCTAGAATCGTTATTCCGGCAGCGACTGCTTCCGCGCTGCCAGCAGCAACAACGCCTTCTTTGCTGGTCGCATTCCATCCGATTTGCTGGATATCTGGGGTTGCCATCGATCTACCTCACTTTGGGGAACAAACAGTATCCCTTGTTTCGAGCAGCAGAAATATAAGTACCCGGCTGCACATATCCCTGAATATCAGGGATAAACACCGATTACTTCAGTCTCAGCCAAAATATGTCCTTTCATTGCTTCCTTCATAGGGATTTTCATCACGCCATCTTCCAGATCAAGGGTTATGTCAAGGGCATATAATCGAAAACGGTACTGATTGGGACCAGGCATAGGACAGGGGCCGAAGTAACCCAGCTTTAATATTTGGTTTCTTCCCTGCTGCCGCCCATCGTTAAAGTGCCCTGAAGTAGGGACGGCCCTGGGTAGTGACCGGGTTTCCGGGGGGATGTTAAACAATATCCAGTGCACCAAATTACTAGCCGTAATATCCTCCACCAGAAGAACAAGGCTTATAGTGTTTTCAGGTGGATTACCCCACTCCAGGGGGGGCGAGATGTCATCTCCTTTGCAGGTATAGATACCAGGGATGCTTTCTTCACTGCCGAAAGCAAGACTTCTAATTTCAAAAATTGCGGGGTCCAGAGTCGCCGTCGGCTCGGGTGTCTTGGTGGGAGCAGGGGTTTCCGTGGGAGGCAAGGGCGTTTGGGTGGGCGGCAGCTGGGTCTCTGTTGGCGGAGGCGGCGAAGGTGAAACCTCCACTACGGCAGTAGGCTGGCTGCTGGTTGGCACACAGCTCGTAATGCTCAGCACCATAAGAGCTATGAGAGCAATAAAGGCAAATCGTAAATACCTGCTTATCATATCGCGTCCTCCTTAAGTTATTTATGGTTATAAAACTAAATAAACAGGGTAAAGCGCTTGATTCTCCGGGAAATAGATAGCTGAGTGGATGGTAGCGAACCCGTAGCTATCGTTGGCTCCTCCTGAGTTTTTCACCAAGCCTGCCCTGAGCCTTTATCCTTATGCATTATAATGTCTTCAATCTCCATGTTCTCCGGAAAATTCCGTCGAGAATTTGATTTTCAAGTCAGCAAAAAAGGAACTGAATGAAGAATAAAGGATTAACGTTTATTTTGATTGGGGTATTATTGTTCACCTGCACAGCTTGCACGGCGCCTGATGAAGTTGAGGCACCAACCCCTACCCTTTCATCACTCCTCATGTCTCTTCCAACAGCTGTACCACCTGAGTTCGATCCGGGAGCAGCAGGTGATTTGGCACTCTCCTTTACCTACGAATTTGAAAAAGAGTCGATCCCCCTGGGTCTTCACCGCTATGGTTACATGATCAGCTGCCCGGCGATTACCAGTGGTGTCACAGGAAGCGATTGGATCAGCTTCATAGTTTCCGAGAACGAGGAATTGCTCAACATTCCTGTTTACCTCCGCTTTGCCGGAATGAGCACCGATCCCCTCAGCGGCTACCAGGTCTTTAACCTGCACCCCGATCAAGAGATCATTGCGGTGGTCACCTTTATGGGAATTTCCGAGGAAACGGTCCAAATTGTCAGCGACTCGACTGACTGTGATGTGATCATACGCCTGGATGATGTATTAAATTTCAACTTGGTGCCGGGCGAACCCTATAAACCCTGATTCTCTGCCAGATCTCAATATAATGCATCCAGGCTGTCTAGCCCTCGCGTTCAGGAAGCGAAGCCAGGGAAACAAGCTGCAAAACAGACCTCACCTGGAATAGTTCAGCAGCCAGGAGTAGAGATCTGGATCCCGGTAGGCGCGTTCGAAGGCACCTAAGTGGCTCTCATTATTATATAGTGTCCACTTCACCTCACCTCCACAGATAGACTCAAGAAACTTTAAGTGAAACTCAGATGCCTCTGGGGCTGAGATCGTATCGTTAGCTCCATGGATTCCCCATGTGGGCACAGAGGCTAACTTACATATCAGCTCCTCGTCTGGCGGCAGGGACATACGGTATCCGCTGCCTGAAATTGATACCATTGCCGCGAATCGTTCAGGATACTCACTGGCCAAAAACCATGAGCCATATCCCCCCATACTCAATCCAGTCAAATAGACTCGCGATTCGTCGATTCGATAATTGGAGATTACCTCATCCAATAATGCATTCAAGACAAGCAGTGTATCTCCACTCCACCAGGGAGTATCGGGAAAAGCTTGTGGTGAGACAACCACGAACGGAAATTCTTCAGGCTGCTCTTGAAGGTACAGTACTCCTGGTAAACCGAAACTCATCAAAAATCCGGAATCGTTGTCCTGATCTCCTGCCCCATGCAGGAAAAGGATGAAAGACCATTCTCGGTCAGGATCTTGATGATAACCATCGGGCAGATACAGCAGATAATCCATCCGCTCATGAGAAGTAGGTTTACCGTCAAGCCCCCCTGAAAGATTCAAGCTAGCCTGAAGATGTACTCCTGTTGGTAAGAGCGAGGCTGCTGTAGCTTCCACTTGTGCCCTGTTCAAAGGTGGATTTACAGTAGGGGTCTTGTCTTTCAGCCCCGCTTCAGTGTTAACCAGGGGTTGTGTACATCCCGTGAGGATAATCAGGCACAAAATATAACACCTTCGTATATTCTTCATAGTGATCTTCCCTGGCTGCAGCTTGAATTTGATAAAAAAATCATCAGGATCATTCGGTCTGCAGATTAACAGATAAGCTTATCCTCCACCGATTTGGCACACTGGCTTATATTGTTGACCTGCTGCATTAGTTTGCTTTTAACTTGTCAGGACAATCCAGCTTTGACCTGGGCCAACAACCATTCCTGTGTTTCGAGAATATTCTCGTTTAAGCGTGCGGCTGCGACTATAGGCAGCCAGGCTGTGAACTGACCCTGATCGCCGGGGTGAAGTTGAAAGTAGCGCTTTAGATAAGACTTGAGGAGCCTGCTTCGTAATACTTTGGCTACCCAGGGGATGGATAATCTAGGCTCTGATAATATCACCCAGGTTCTGGCGACGTCTGCCAGGGGATTGCCGAGAGTGGCATCTATCCAGTCAATGATGATCGGTCCACGTGCAGCAATCAAGATATTGCCCGG
>Ga0255419_10341_pt1 | contig 10039 bp, 10 predicted proteins | sample ANMaggSeSYBR02J3_FD_182658 | JGI IMG/M metagenome (GOLD analysis project Ga0255419, IMG submission 182658) | Sediment cell enrichment communities from methane seep in Santa Monica Basin, California, United Staets - ANME aggregate JGI... | ecosystem: Environmental > Aquatic > Marine > Cold seeps >...
GCCATGCGACTATTGCGGTTGCAGAGTATTATTCAAGAGGATGTGGTTAACTGTCGGCTTTCCATGGGCCATGCGCGAGCCTTGCTCTCCCTGGAGGACGATCAGGATATCCTTGAAGCCCGGGAGCAGTTGTTACGCAAAAAGCTATCGGTGCGGGAGACTGAGGCCCTGATTCGAAAGATCAAGAACTTTACTCAGGCGCCCAAGAAGCCCGGAAAGCCGCAACCTAACCCTGAATTACTACATCTGGCTGAAGAATTGCAAAGATCGCTCGGCACTCATGTGTCGATTCATTCGAAGAAAAAGGGTGGCAAGATCGAGATTAGTTATTTTTCTGCCGAGGACTTAGATCGTCTGCTTGAGTTGTTAGGCGTTTCGTGAGGAGTTGAGAGAATGAAGGGGAGGAAGGACAAAACAGGTATGCGCAAAGATGCGGCAGCGGATAAAATAAAGGCATTTTTGGGAGCCGGTAGTCAGTTTGAGGGAACCCTTGTCTTTGAGGACATCGTTCGTATGGACGGCTCCTTCAGTGGTAAGATCACCTCCAAGGACACCTTAATTGTTGGCGAAACGGCTCATATAGAGGCCGATATCTCTGTAGGCACCCTAATTATCAGTGGGCGTTTCAAGGGCCAAGTTACGGCAAACAATCGAGTGGAATTGCGAGCCCCGGCTCAAGTGGAAGGATCCATTAACACCCCGTCTCTGGTGGTAGAAGAGGGCGTATTGATGAATAGCACTGTAACGATGGGGCAAACACAGCCCCCCTTGTCAACAAGTGTCCCCGACTAACTCGTACAGACGATAGGCCTTTATTAAAAAGGGATTGACAAGAGACGGTCGCCTATTGTTATATTTGCGGTCGCCGTGCGGGTTGTTTACACCTCTGGCGGCTTTAGAGAGGATCACCCTTAAATCATTAAAGACGACGCTTTGTCAGCTTTGCCATTTCGATTCGTCGTTTCTCCGGCAATGTCAGGAAGATTTTTGCTGGTCGATTACAGGACCCATTTGCGACCTTCCTTAAGTAGGAGCGTGACAGCAGGTTCTGTCCGAAGACAAGTCCTTGTTGAATTACTTTCAAGTTTTTGAGGTATTGCTGTGATCAAGGTTGACTGGACCATTTTTTTGCAAGCCGCCAATTTTTTCATTTTGATGGGAGTTCTGCATCTGATTTTATTCCGGCCGCTAGGGAAGATCATGCAGGGACGCCGCGATGAAATTGATGGCAATTTGCAGCAGGCCGGGGCCCTTGAGGGTCGACTCAGTGCGGACTTGGCGGCCTATCAGGAAAAACTGCAACATGCCAAGGTAGACATTGCCAACGAGCGGAAGCAATTTCGACAAGATGTGACGACAGAAGCTGCCCGGATGCTGGGTGTGGCCAATGAAGAAGCCGCAGCCGAGCTCCAGGCGATCAAGGACCGCGTGGTTGGTGAAAAGGAGCAGGCTTTGGTAGAACTGAAAACCCAGGCTGTACCGCTGGCTGCCATAATTGTTCAGAAGGTTGTGGGGAGGGCGCTTTGAAAGGCAGATTTAAAAGCAACGATGGCGGCATCGTCACAATTGCCGCAACAGTCGGCTTTAGCTTAGTTTTGGTCGGGGTGGCATATGCCGCCAGTGACGGACATGGCGCTGACAGCGGAGTTCTGCTAAAGGACTTTCTTTATCGCTGCCTGAACTTTGCTATTGTGTTCGGTGTTCTTGCCTACGTGTTGACCAAGCCTCTTCGTAAAGGTTTGGGAGAGAGGCGAGCTCAATTGATTGAAACTCTTGAAAAGGCCAACAATGCTCGTGAGTTGGCAGAAGCCAAAGTGGCTGAATATGAACACAAACTGGCCGCTAGTGACCACGAAATAACGGAGTTGTTGGCCCAAGCCAAAGAGGCAAATAGCCAGGAACGGGACAATGCTCTGGCCGAAGCCCAAGCTGTAGCTGATACAGTGCGCAAGGAAGCTAGGCAGTGCGCTGATCGCGAAATCGAACGAGCTCGGCGAGAATTGCGAGCGGAAACAGCACAGCTGGCCATAAGCATGGCGGAAGACCGGTTACGCCAGGAAATCACAAACGAGGATCATGCTCGGCTGGTGACAGAAAATCTGCAGCAGATGGAGAGTCAATCGTGAGCGTCAGTGTAATATCCAAACGATATGCCAGGGCCTTGGTGCAGTTGGGTCAGGAGCGGAACCTGCTGGACCGGTTTCGGGTAGAGCTCGACCGCTTGGTGCAGGCTTTTGCTGTAGAGAAGCGTCTGGCGTTGTTGCTGCAAAGTCCGTCCTTAGCCACGGCAAAAAAACAGGGGGTACTCGCTGGCCTGGTGGCCCTGCTCGAACTGTCCGGCGAAATCAGCAACTTTCTCGGTTTGTTACAGAGCAAGGATCGACTGCGTTATCTGCAACAGATCCACGAGGAATTTGGTCGCCAGGCGGATGAAGCTTCGGGTTTGCAGCGGGTTCAGGTCAATTCTGCGGTCGCTCTGCAGGATGGCGAGCGTAACGCGCTGATCGCTTCACTAGCGGCACGCAGTGGGCGAGAGATAGTACTGGAAGAGCATTGCGATCCGACTCTGATCGGTGGATTGCAGGTAGAGGTGGCCGGGCAGATGCTCGATGGAACGGTACGTACGCAATTGCAGAGGATTGCAAAGACCATAACAGAGGGTGAATAATTCTCATGGAAATTAGAGCAGAAGAGATCTGTAATCTCATCAAAGATCAGATCGAGAATTTTGATCGCGAAGTAGAAGTCAGCGAGATGGGCACCATTATCTCTGTCGGTGACGGTATCGCCCGTATCTATGGCCTCGATAATGCCATGGCCGGTGAGCTGCTGGAATTTCCTGGTGAGTTGATGGGCATGGTCCTCAACCTAGAGGAAGACAACGTCGGGGCAGCAATCTTCGGCGAAGCTCATCACATCAAAGAAGGGGATACGGTCAAGCGCACCGGTCGCATCGTTGAGGTCCCCGTCGGCGAGGAACTCATCGGGCGGGTGGTCAACGGAATCGGCCAGCCTATCGATGGCTGTGGCCCCATTGCCACCGACAAGACCAGTCAGGTGGAGGTCAAGGCACCAGGTATCGTGACCCGCAAGTCGGTCAATGAGCCGCTACAGACGGGCCTCAAGGCCGTCGATGCCCTGGTCCCCATCGGTCGCGGCCAGCGCGAGTTGATCATCGGTGACCGCCAGACCGGCAAGACCGCCCTGGCCCTCGATACCATCATCAACCAGAAGGGCCAGAACATCGTCTGTATCTACGTCGCCATCGGCCAGAAGTGCTCTACCGTGGCCCAGGTGGTAGATAAGCTGCGCCAGCACGGTGCCATGGACTATACCATGGTTGTCTCAGCCAGCGCCGCCGATCCGGCCCCACTGCAGTTTATCGCCCCCTACACCGGGGTCACCATGGGTGAATATTTCCGCGATAACGGCAAGCACGCCCTGATTGTCTACGATGATCTCTCCAAGCACGCCGTGGCTTACCGCCAGCTCTCACTGTTACTCCGCCGGCCGCCGGGTCGCGAGGCTTTTCCGGGTGACGTCTTTTATGTACACAGCCGGTTGCTAGAGCGGGCCGCTAAGCTTACAGATGAACTCGGCGGGGGCAGTCTGACCGCCCTGCCGATCATCGAAACTCAGGCCGGCGATGTTTCCGCTTACATCCCGACCAATGTTATTTCGATTACCGATGGGCAGATCTTCCTTGAAACGGATCTGTTTTATTCTGGGGTTCGGCCGGCCATTAACGTCGGTTTGTCCGTATCTCGCGTAGGCGGCAGCGCCCAGGTCAAAGCTATGAAGCAGGTGGCCGGTACCTTGCGCTTGGCTCTTGCCCAGTACCGGGAAATGGCGGCCTTTGCCCAGTTCGGCTCGGACCTCGACGTGGAAACCCAAAAGCAACTTCATCGTGGTGCCCGTCTGGTAGAAATTCTCAAGCAGCCCCAGTATAAGCCTCTATCAGTGGAAAAACAGGCATTGATCATCTTCGCCGCTAACCACGGTTACCTGGATGATTATCCGCTGGGTACCCTGCGTCGCTATGAGGAAGACCTTTATGCCTTTATTGAAAACCGCCACCCGGCGATACTCGACCAGGTGCGGGAGAAGAAGGCCATAGACAGTGATCTGCAAGTATTGATCAATAGCGCTCTGGATGAATTAAAGAATGAGTTTGTAGCCTGAGCAAGGCAGAAGGCAATAGGCGATGGCGAACCTGAAGGTCATTAAAAAACGCATTAGCTCGGTTAAGAGTACCCAGCAGATCACCCGGGCCATGAAGATGGTAGCGGCGGCGCGCTTCCGTAAGGCTAACACGGCTGTGGTGGCCGCTCGCCCTTATTCGAATAAGTTGCATGAGGTGCTTTCCAGTCTGGCTCTGCGAGAAGAGCGTAAGCAGCATCCGCTGCTCGCGAGGCGCGGCAAGAAAAAGGCCCTGCTGTTGGTGATGAGTTCTGACCGGGGTCTGTGCGGCGGGTTCAATATCAATGTCGCCAAGGCTTCCGAAGGCTTTATTAACGATCCAACCAGCGGTTTTGAAGACTACGATCTGATTGTCATCGGCCGCAAGGGCAAGGAACACTTTGCTCGTCGGCCGGTATACAACGTTACCAATACCCACGAAGGGGTGACCAGTCAGGCTTCTTATGGAGTCGCTTCCCTGCTTGGACAGGAAGTTGTGGCCGGCTACAGTGACGGAAGCTACGACGGTGTATTTGTGATCTACAATGCCTTTCGCAGCGCTATCTGCCAGGAGCTGACGGTCGATCAGCTGTTGCCCATCGTGCCGCGGGAAGTCTCTGAAGAGACGGTGGTTACCGATTATATCTATGAGCCGGATCGTAGCGAGGTGCTGAATTCGATTCTGCCAAAATATGTCGAGGTGCAGATCTACCGGGCTTTTGTCGAATCATTAGCCTCCGAGCATGGTGCTCGTATGAGCGCTATGGAAAATGCCACTCAGAACGCTACGGATATGATCAACAGTTTGACCTTGCAGTATAATCGGGCGCGGCAAGCGGTGATCACCAGGGAATTGACAGAAATTATCTCAGGCGCGGAATCGATATAACAAGCTTACCCGCAACCGCGCTCGCTGTGGGAATTAGGAGGAAGAGTTCATCATGAATATAGGCAAAGTCTCCCAGGTAATCGGCCCGGTGGTTGATGTCGAATTTCCCGACGGTCAGCTGCCCGAAATTTATCACGCCCTCAAGATCAGCAATCCTTCCCTTGGCGACGAGGAATGGAATTTGGTGGTGGAAGTTGCTCAGCACCTCGGTGAGAATATCGTACGCACCATTGCCATGGACGGTACCGACGGCTTGGTGCGCGGCCAGAAAGTGCTCGATACCGGCCGTCAGATCACCATGCCCGTGGGCCGCGGAACTCTGGGAAGAATTCTCAATGTCATCGGCGACCCGGTGGACGAGATGGGACCGGTGGAATGCGACGATCGCTGGGAAATTCACCGCCCGGCCCCCGAGTTTGTCGAACAATCGACTAAAGTCGAGGCTTTCGAAACCGGTATCAAGGTTGTGGATCTCCTGGCTCCCTATGCCCGTGGAGGCAAGATCGGTCTGTTTGGTGGCGCCGGGGTTGGAAAGACCGTTCTGATCATGGAGTTGATTCATAATATCGGCAAGCAGCACGGCGGTTATTCGGTCTTTGCCGGGGTCGGCGAGCGGACCCGCGAGGGCAACGACCTGTGGCACGAAATGAAGGAATCGGCCGTACTTGATAAGACCGCTCTGGTTTATGGGCAGATGAATGAGCCGCCCGGAGCTCGTGCTCGGGTCGCCCTGTCTGCTTTGACTGTAGCTGAATATTTCCGTGACGAGCAGAATCAGGACGTACTGCTCTTTGTCGATAACATCTTCCGCTTTACTCAGGCGGGCTCTGAGGTATCGGCCCTGCTCGGGCGTATTCCCTCGGCGGTTGGCTATCAGCCGACCCTGTCCACTGAGATGGGTGAATTGCAGGAGCGTATCACGACTACCAAGAACGGCTCCATCACCTCGGTTCAGGCCATCTATGTGCCGGCGGATGATTTGACCGACCCGGCTCCGGCGACCACCTTTGCCCACCTTGACGCGACCACGGTTCTCTCCAGGCAGATCGCTGAACTCGGTATCTACCCAGCTGTCGATCCTCTTGACTCCACCAGTCGTATCCTGGATCCGCAGGTGGTCGGCGAAGAGCACTATCAGGTGGCTCGCGACGTGCAATTTGTGTTGCAGCGCTACAAAGATCTGCAGGACATAATCGCTATTCTTGGTATGGACGAATTGTCCGAAGAGGACAAGCAGGCGGTAGGTCGAGCCCGAAGAATTCAGAAGTTCCTGTCACAGCCCTTTCATGTTGCCGAGATCTTTACCGGAACCCCAGGTAGGTATGTCGAGCTTGCGGAGACCATCCGCGGCTTCAAGGAAATTGTCGAAGGCAAGCACGACAGCCTTCCCGAGCAGGCCTTTTATATGGTCGGGACCATCGAGGAAGTGCTGGAAAATGCCGCACGGATGGCCGGCTGACCGATTGGGTCTTAGCCCAGGAGAAGTAGCGAATGGCGCAGAAATTAACTTTAGAATTGGTCACCCCGGCCAAGCAGGTGCTTTCGGAATCGGTCGATGAAATCACCGCACCCGGGAGCATGGGGCAGTTCGGCATATTGCCGGGCCATACCCCGCTGTTGACCACCCTGGAGGTCGGAGAGCTTAGCTACCGCAAGGGCGACGAGACCTTCTATGTGGCGGTCAATTGGGGCTATGTGGAGATTGAAGAAGACCGGGTGATTATTCTGGTAGAGACGGCCGAGAGTGAAGACGAAATTGATCTCGAGCGGGCCAAGGCCGCTCTGGGCCGAGCCGAGAAAGCGCTGACTGAGATATCCGCCGAAGAAAAGCAACATCTGAATATGCAGAAGGCTTTAGCAAGGGCCATGGCGCGGATTCAGGTGGCGAGCCGCAAGGGGCGCTAAAGGAACCACATATTCAGTAGCAGTAAAAACGGCGGCCCTTTGAGGTCGCCTTTTTTATTGCTGAATCCTTGAGCCGAGTATAGGGCCTCTGCTACCATACAAAGTTATGAATCGAAGCATTATCCATCTCGATCTCGATGCCTTCTATGCATCCGTCGAACAGTATGATGATCCGCAATTACGCGGTTTACCCGTACTGGTTGGGGGGAACTCCGGGCGGGGAGTGGTCTGTGCTTGTTCCTATGAGGCACGGCGCTACGGTATTCATTCCGCCATGCCCATGGTCAAGGCCCTTAGGCTCTGCCCGACGGCTGTGGTGCGCCCAGTGCGTATGGAGCGTTACCGGCAGTTTTCCGATAGCGTGTTCGCCATCTTCGCCCGCTTTACCGATCGTATCGAGACCCTCTCCCTCGATGAAGCCTTTCTCGATGTCACCGGTTGTGAACGTCTATTTGGATCGCCGGCACAGATCGCTGCCCAGATCAGGACCGCCGTTCGCCAGGAGACAGGGTTGACCATCAGTGCCGGGGTGGCGAGGAATAAGTTTCTGGCCAAGCTGGCCTCTGATCATAAAAAGCCCGATGGGCTTTATGTGGTTCCAGATCCGCCGGACAGTTTTTTGTTGCCCTTACCTCTTAAGCGGCTCTGGGGGGTTGGCCCAGTGACCTGCCAGCGCCTGGAAAAGCTTGGCCTTCATACTGTTGCTGATTTACGTCAACTTAGCGCAGCCCGTCTGGAACAGCTTTTTGATAGTGCTGGACGGCAGCTCTATCGTCTGTCTCGGGGGGAGGATTCACGTCCGGTGGTGGTTGCCAGTGCAGCTCATTCCATCGGTCATGAGGATACCTTTGAGTATGACTTGCAGAATCCCATGGAGCTGCACCGCTCGTTGTTAGATTTGGCGGAGCGTGTGGCGTCTCGGTTGCGAGGGAAGGGGCTAGTCGGCAGCGTGGTTCAACTCAAGGTTCGCTATTCTGATTTCTCCACCGTGACCCGTCGTCGAACCGTTGACCCGGGCCTCGATTCAGCTCTGGCCATCCTTCAGGTTGCAGAGGAACTGCTCCTTCGTACCGAAGCAGGGCAGCGGCCTGTAAGGCTTCTCGGTATCAGCCTCAGCCAATTGAGGGAGGGGCATGAAGTTCAGGGAGAACTGTTTGGAGGTGAGCAGAGAGATAGGTTGTCAGCCCTTGACGGTGCGGTGGATCAGTTGCGGCAGCGTTACGGGGTCAAGGGGGTGCAGAGAGCTAGTCTGATGACGGGGGACAGAGACGAGTCAGCAGCTAAAACGGGGGGCGATGGCCGGGATGGCTCTTAATAGCGACTTCTGGTTATGAATTTCCAGAGTGGCCGTAGGGCGAAGTTTCCGCTGGCCAAGGAGTCGATACAACCCTGCAAAATCGGCGCTGCCCTCGCCGGCAGCCAGATGGGCGTCTCGATCACCGTGGTTATCGTGCAAATGCAGATGATGCAGGTGCGGCCCGAGAGCGTTGAACCATTCTTCTAAGCTGACCTTACTAAAGAGGTGCCAGTGGCCGATGTCAAAGCAATGGCCCAGCCAGGGCGAATCGATTTCGTCCAACAAGATCTGCAGGGTATCGGGAGATTCCTCAAAGATATTTTCTAGGGCTAGGCGGCACTGTTGCGCTGCGGCCTGGGCTATGAGCTCAGGCCAGAAGCGCAGACTGGCCTCGATCCATAATTCGTCACGGCCACCATAGTGCCAGCGGAAAAACCCGGGATGAAATACGATTTGGCGAGCGTTGAGTTGCCCGGCAAGATGCAGGGTCCGGTCGAAGCGGCGGCGAGTGATATCGCGAACCAGTGGGTCGATAGCGCCAGGATTGAGGTCCATGAAGGGGGCATGTACGGTGACCGCCAGACCGGCATCGGCCAGCTTCCGGCTCCATTGAGCAACTTCCGCAGGCGAGCGGTCAAGGTCGAACCACTTAAAGGCGATCTCCGGCTGCAGTCGCTGTTCGATAAGCAACGGCAGCAGCTCTTCGAGCTGACCGCAGGGGACGTGGACATGCAAACGGTCGCTCATGATATCAGCCTCCTGCGGCAACTTTCTCAAGTTTTTGAATGGCCGGAGGTTCACCAATGGTGATCAATACGTCCTCAACTTCGATGCAGGTGGTCGATTCCGGATTAAATAGCATCTGACCGCTGGTTTTTTTGATCGCAATAATCATGATGCCCCAGTCACGGCGCATGCCGGAGGAGACTAGAGTCTTGTCGATCAGCGTCGAGCCGGGAGCCACACGAATCTCTTCCAGCTGCAATTCGAGGTTCTGGTTGCCAACGGCGATATCGATGAAATCCACCACCGACGGGCGTAGAACCGCCCAAGCCATGCGGTGGGCGCCGATTTTATAGGGCGAAATGACCTTGGTAGCACCGGCGCGAATCAACTTCTTTTCCGTGCCTTCTTCACCACAACGGGCCAGAATAAAGAGGTCGGGGTTGAGGCCGCGGGCGGTGAGGGTGATATAGACGTTGGCTGTTTCCGAATCGACCGCGGTGATTAACCCCTTTGCTCGCTGTATTCCGGCTGCGATCAGAGCTTCGTCATCGGTGGCATCGCCTTGCACAAACAGGGTACCCTCGGCGGCAAGTCTCTCGCAGAGTTCGGGGTCCCGTTCGACGACCACGAAGGGTACCGGCCGAGAACGGAATTCGCTGCTGATCAGGGTGCCGATGCGGCCATAACCGCAGATAATATAATGACCCTGGAGTTTGTCGATCTGTTTAACCACTTTTTTCCTCCCCAGAATAGCCTGCAGCTGCCCTTCCACCATAAACTGAAGAAGGCTGCCGATCGCATAGGCGATGATGCTGGCACCAAAGATGATGAGCAGAACGGTAAAGGCCCGTCCGTGGTCGGACAGGGGATGCACCTCCCTGAAACCGACCGTGGCCAAGGTGATGACCGTCATGTAGAGGGCGTCAAAAAGCCCCCAGCCTTCGATCAAGGCATAACCGACGGTGCCTAAGCCGATGGTGGCGAACAGAATAAATAGGGATAAGCGCAGGCGGCGAACCGGGTTCATGATTTCTCCGGCAATC